>ENA-UOYA01002195-UOYA01002195.1-activated-sludge-metagenome-genome-assembly--contig:-NODE-2195-length-19262-cov-6.200396_pt1 | contig 19262 bp, 21 predicted proteins | sample MGYA00238163_ERZ764804 | MGnify/ENA primary metagenome ERZ764804 (study PRJEB28919, sample SAMN05720223) | activated sludge metagenome | isolation source: Anaerobic digester | place: Hong Kong... | reverse complement strand
TTCGGTTTCCTACATCCTAAATCCTAAATCTCACCCTTCCCTTCCCCTTGCCTTTCCGCTATGAGCCATGAGCTATCAGCTGCCTTTTTCTCCCTCGACCCCTATCATCTCGCCTTCCACCTCCCACCTCTAACCTCCAACCTCTAACCTCCCACCTTCCGTCCCCTCTGCATCTCGATGTTCGAAATAAGATATTTGATGCATGACATGTGAAATTTTGGTATAGTTGGCTTTTATGTGCCGAAAGATATCCCTGACGGTATTATAAAATCATTTTCAAGGGGTTGACATGTCTTCAAAGATCACTTTCAGCATTATAGAATCGGAGAGTTCGTTTTTGCACCCGAGGAAGGGCTTTGCCCCTGTTACAGAGAGATTTCAGGTTCGCATAGACCCGCTGACCGGCAGAACAGGACATTTTTCACATTTCGGTGCGGTCAAACAGCAGAAGCTCCCCCTCAATGATTACGAAAAACCCGAAGTCAAGGGATTTTGTCCATTCTGCATTGAAAATCGCGACAAGACCACACCTAAATTTTTGACTGAGATACTGCCTGAAGGCAGAAAGAAAAGAAACGAGGCGACGCTCATACCGAACCTCTTCCCGTATGATGTATACAGTGGAGTGATGATTATGACGGATGACCATGTAGTCCCGCTTGATAAATTGTCCGAAAGAAGGCTTATCGATGCCTTTTTACTTGGCATAGATTTTTTGAAGGTTATCAAAGGTATCGATCGCAGACTGCCATATCACGTGATGAGTTGGAACTATATGCCGCCATCAGGCGGGGGATTGGTGCATCCCCACCAGCAGTATTTTGCAACAGAATATCCGGGAAATCAGTTCATGGACGAGATTAATGCGTCGGAAAGATATTTTAAAGAAAATGCTTCAAACTACTGGTCAGATCTGATTGTAAAAGAAAAAGAGGAGGATTGTCGCTATATCGGACAGATCGGTGCGTCACACTGGATAGCGTCTTTTGTATCTCTTGGGATAATCGGTGAAATCATGTGCATCTTTCCGGATGTTTTTACAATAGATGCATTTACGGATGCGCACATAGAGCAGCTTGTATCGGGACTGATTAAGGTTTTTAAATACTACATATCGACAGGGGTCTTCAGTTTCAATGCGTCGCTTTTCTTCGGTCCTGACGACCAAGGGTATTTTTCCTGTCACTTCAGGATAATACCGAGGACATTCCTTAACACGAGGGATTTTGCGCCTGACCTCAATTTTTTTCAGGCGCTGCTCGCAGAACCTATAAGCGTCATGCTTCCCGAGAGGCTATGCGATGAGGTCAAGGTGTTTTTCAGCGCATAAATACATATTTGTGAAAATCCTGATATCCTGTTATTGAATCAGCATGTTGACCAGCAGCAAATAAATTGACTTTACAGTGACCTGATTATACTATTTAGGAACGACACATCATGCTATCAAATACAACGTTTCGTCTGGCATATAAAAGATAAAAGGTTTATCCTGAGATGGAAAGCAAAAGGTTCCGCCTGATCCTGACCGGCCTAAGAAGGTTTGCCATAGAGAGCCTTATCTTTGTTGCGTTGTCCAGTGCTGCCTGCTTTTTTTTCTATAAACGTATCTTGAATATGCTTCTTGAAACGGTTCACATCAAGGTTTATTATTTCACGTTCCAAGAGGTGTTTTTTTCTGCAATAGAGCTTTCTGTGTATGCAGGCATATTTATTTCGGCGCCGGTGCTTGTCACTTTTTTGTGGCGCGAACTCGGACATTTGATAAATATAAGAACACATGAAAAATGGCTTTTTGCCGTTTTCTCGGTGTTACTTTTTTATACAGGGAGTCTTTTTTGTTTTCTCATTGTATTGCAGTCCGGCATTCAATTCCTCCTCGGATACGAGGGCGATCTGCTCAAGGCGATGATATCGGTCGAAAAGTTCATAAGGTTCTCGTCTGCCATGATCTTTGCGTTTGGATTGGCATTCGAGCTGCCCGTTGTTATGATAGCTTTGAATAAAATGGGTATCATAGAGGTGAAAACCCTTTCGAAAACGAGGAGATTTGCCGTACTTTTTATCACCATTGCATCGGCGATAATAACACCTACACCGGATATATATAATATGATGCTACTTGCTGTTCCGACATACATCTTATACGAGGCGAGTATATTCATCATGAAAATCAACGAGCGTAACAAAAGTAGTGATTATCAATAAAAAAATGTAGGAGAAGATATATGGAGATTAGCGAAAAGGTTATAAGGGAACTCAAAAGAAAATTTGAGCTCGAGATGGATAAAAAAGAGGCCGAGATAGTCGAGTATTGGAAAAAGGAGCTCGAGACGATATACAAAAAGAGATATGAGAACTTGAGTTCCATGCAGATAGATATCAAAAACCTTATGGAGCGAATGAACAACAGGATCGCTATGGTAAGTCGGATGGCCAAAGGTGCATGAGAGATGCGAATGGCGGACATCATAAATAGAATAGCAAAATTCGACATTTGAAACACGATGTCCGGTTTTTGGATTGGAGGTGGAAAAAATGAGAATTGCTGATAATAAAGGACGGATGGAGCACAAGCATGATGCTGCTCAACGGATTTTCGAATCCTTGATGTTTATCGTTTTGATGATAATGTTGCTCTTTTTTGTCGTGCCGACGCAGGTTAAGGCGCAGGCTTCGCAAAAAAAAGGTGTGTCTGTCGAAAAGAGGCTCTCGGATTTGGAGGCGGAGGTCGCCAGACTCAAAATGGCGACTGATATCTTCAGTTTGGACGGTCTGCCGGACGTTCTTATGATATGTGACAAAAAGGTACCGATTACGCGATATGATATAAAAGAAAGATTCGAGCGGGAATTCTTCCAGTTTCTCGAAAACAAAGGTTTGATGATGATTGTAATCAAGAGATATTTTAAATACTACAACATGATAAATGAGGAAACGAAGAGGATGAATGTGCCGAGCGACCTCATATATCTTGTTGTTACGGAGAGTTATCTAAATCCGAGGGCGCTGTCGAGGGCAAATGCAGCCGGTATGTGGCAGTTTATCAAAGAGACAGGAAAGAGGGAAGGTTTGTATATCAACGACAGCGTCGATGAACGATATAACATGAAAAAGGCGACGAGGTCAGCATTGACACACCTAAAAAGGCTTTACGGGGAGTTTAATGACTGGCTTATTGCGATGGCCGCATATAATGCGGGGGCGGGAAGATTAAGAGAAGCGATAGAACATCAGGATACAAGAGACTTTTTTGAGCTTTACCTCCCCGAAGAGACAGAGAGATACATTTTCAGGGTGTTGGCGCTAAAAGAGATTATCGTTAACAGAGAAAGATATGGACTAAATCTGAGCGAAAAGGACCTTTATGTGCCTGTCAATATCTATGAAGTTGTGCTGGAGACAGACAGGGAGATACACACATCTGTCATCGCAAAGTGTATGGATGTCTCATACAAAACGTTCCGGGATTACAATCTTCATATCAGAAGATACAGGCTTCCAAAGGGGGCATACAACATAAACGTCCCAATGGAAAAGAAGGAGATATTCCTCAAAAGGCTGAAAAATTATCCATATATAACTATCAATCGTGAAAAATAGAACAAACTGATGTTTTTTTACAGAAAAATACCCGCCAAAACATCAGAAAAAAACCGTTTTTTAACACCAAAAGCAACATAAAAAGGCCAATGATTACAGGTATATTGGTTGCAATAGTGAAAAAAATTACAAACTATGCGTTTTTATGTTGACAAGATTTAGTCAAATGTAGAATATTTATAAATCATTATCATGAACACGCTGAACGAATTTTACCATGTGCTGATATTTTTGATTGTAGCCGTGATGTTCACGCTGGCTCCAATCGTTGTAGCGTATCTTTTGTCGCCGCGTTCTCTGGGGAACAAGACAAAAACTACATACGAGTGTGGTATCGAGCCTTTTGGCGGCGCATGGATAAGATACAGCGTCACTTATTACATCTATGCGTTGATTTTTATCGCATTCGATGTCGATGTGCTCTACCTGTTCCCGATAGCGTTGAGCTATACAAAGGGAAGCAGGATATTCGAGTTTTATTCGCTCCTCATTTTCGTATTGTTGCTTGTGCTTGCTATTATATACGCATGGGGAAAGGGGGTTTTCACCTGGAAACGAAGGATCCCATAATCAAGTTTGCTGTATTAGATAAGATTCTCAACCTTGCAAAAGCCAACTCCCTTTGGCCCATGACCTTTGGCCTTGCCTGTTGCGCAATCGAGATGATGTCGACCGCTATGGCGCGTTTTGACATTGACCGTTTTGGTGCAGGGATTTTCAGGGCGACACCGAGACAATCAGACCTGATGATCGTATCAGGCACTGTGACAAAGAAGATGGCGCCCGTGCTTGTTACACTCTATGAACAGATGCCAGCGCCGAAATGGGTGATAGCGATGGGCAACTGTGCTATTTCAGGCGGGCCTTTTGCATTCGAAGGCCAATACAACCTCGTGGAAGGTGTTGACCTTCTTGTCCCAGTCGATGTGTATGTCCCGGGATGCCCTCCAAGACCTGAAGGGTTACTCGAAGGACTGATGAAACTTGAAGAAAAGATTACGGGTTCGAGACGATTCCCGACACCGGAACAGAAATGGTAAAGACGATTTTCGAAGATATAAAAAACAGCATAAAAGGCGTAGAAATAAAAGAAATATCTTACGCCGAGAGGGGTTATCATTTAGCCGTCGAGGCAAATAAAGGCAATCTGTTGAATATCGTTGGTCTTCTGGACAAGAAGGGCTTCTATATCGCAGATATGTGTTGTGTCGATTATGTCGAATATCTCGAGGTCGTGTATCTGTTCAATAATCACCATAATCTATGCCGTATCAAGGTTACCCTGAAGGTTGACCCCGAAAGGCCTGTGGCGCCGACCATTTCTCATATTTATAAAATGGCGCATTGGTACGAAAGGGAGATACACGAATTTTTCGGTGTCTACTTCGAGGGTCACAATAAGCTTATATATCTGTTCCTCCATGACGGGATAGATTTTTATCCATTGAGAAAACAGCGTGTGCCTGTGCCTGCCGAAGACATGAAGCTGCTTAACTCCTTTAAACCGAGAGAGGAAGAAGATGAATTCTTTGTGAATCTTGGTCCCCAGCACCCAAGTACACATGGCGTATTGAGGGTTGTGGTCAAGATGAACGGCGAATACGTTGTCAGTGCGGAGCCTGTGCTTGGTTATCTGCATAGGATGCACGAAAAGATGGCTGAAAACAGGACATATCAGCAGTTTCTACCGAATCCTGCAAGGATGGATTATCCTGGTGCGCTTATCTTCAATCTCGCACATGTTGCAGCGGTCGAAAAACTCTGCGGTATAGAAGTGCCTGAAAGGGCTCAATATATAAGGACGATTACATGTGAGCTAAACAGGGTGGCGAGCCATCTTCTCTGGATAGGTGCCTTCCTGGCTGACCTCGGAGGATTGACACCTTTTCTGTATGCCTTCGATGACAGGGAAAATATACTCGACATACTCGAAGCGGTGACAGGCTCAAGGCTTACTTACTGTTATTTCCGTTTCGGCGGGCTTTACAACGACGTGGATGACAATTTTGTCAGTGAGACCAAAAAGTTCGTGAAAAGGATGCGCGAACGACTTGTCATGTATGAAAAGCTCATCACAAAGAACGTGATATTTATAAACAGGGTCAAGGGCATAGGCATAATCAAGCAGGACATGGTGCCTAAGTACGGATGTTCAGGACCGACTATCAGGAGCACCGGCATACCCTTTGATATGAGAACGCACGAGCCGTATGCTGCATACGACAAGATAGATTTCGAGATTCCTACGGGCGCTGTCGGCGATAATATGGATCGCTATATGGTGCGCATGAGAGAAATGGCGATATGTCTTGACATAGTGGAAAAGGCTATAGCGAAGCTGCCGTCCGGACCTATAAATGCGGAGAAGATACCAAAGAAACTGAAACCACCGAAAGGCGATTTATATCATGCTGTTGAATCGACCCGCGGAGAGACCGGTGTCTATATAGTGAGCGATGAAAGCGATAAACCATACAGGATGAGATGGAGGGTGCCTTCATTCTCCAACCTGATGACCTTCCCGGCACTTGCGGAAGGGTCGCTTATCGCAGATGCGATCGCAACTATGGGCAGCTTTGACCTTGTCATACCGGAGATAGACAGGTAGCAAGGCGGATGCTGTAAAAAAATAGGGAGATAGTCGCAGGTTTTATGCCTGCATAAAATTAAAATTACAGAATAGAGCATATGAACGAATTGAAATGCATAATCAATATTATCGGTGAAGAGACGACGAGGGCGATCATCGGACTTGTCGGGGTCATGATACTTGTTGTGGTAAATGCACTCATTCTGACATGGGCGGAACGTAAGGTTGCCGGACATATGCAGCGCAGGATAGCTGCCAAAGAGGTTGGTCCGTTTGGACTCATTCAGCCTATTGCGGACAGCCTTAAGCTGCTCTGTAAGGAACTTATCACCCCGCAGCATGTGGAACGCCCATTGTTCTATCTTGCCCCAACGCTTATATTCCTGCCTGTGCTTGTATCGTTTGTAGTGATACCTTTTGATTCATACCTTCAGGTGAAGGATATAAACGTTGGAATCCTCGTTATCCTTGCATTTTCTTCTCTTTCCGTGCTCTCGATCCTGATAGCAGGTTGGGGCTCAAACAACAAATATTCTCTTATCGGTTCCGTACGTAGCGTTGCACAAAACATCGCTTATGAGATTCCGCTTTTGCTCTCTTTGCTTCCGGTTATTATCATTACGCAATCGCTCTCGTTGAGGGATATTGTGGAGGCCCAGAAGGGGTTGTGGTTTGTCGTATATCAGCCGTTTGCGTTTTTGATCTTTTTTACGGCGAGTGTCGCAGAGACAAACAGGACGCCTTTCGATTTGCCCGAGGCGGAGAGCGAGCTGGTTGCAGGATTTCACACGGAATATTCAGGTATGAGATTCGCACTGTTTTTCCTTGCAGAATATACGAATATTTTTATAGTCAGTGCAATTGCAACCACATTTTTCCTCGGTGGATACAATGGGCCTATTCTACCCGGCATCGTTTGGTTTTTGATAAAGACATACTTTCTTGTGTTTGTAATCCTCTGGATGAGGTGGACATTCCCCAGGGTGAGGTTCGACCAATTGCTCAATTTAGCTTGGAAGATTCTCATACCTGTAGCACTTGCCAACCTAATTGTTACAGGGGGGATACTGAAGTTATGAAACAATCTCAAATTCAAAGAGTACTTGAAAACGATGGAGGTATTTTATGACCTCTGTTGTTGAAATCGTTAAGGGGTTTGTTTCTCTGATCGTGGGGATGGGCGTTACTATCAAAGCCTTCTTCAGTCCGGTTGTAACAGTCCAATATCCGAGACAAACGATCAACATAACACCGCGTTTCAGGGGTCATACAAAGCTTTTGGCCGACAATGAAAGACCGGAGAGGACAAGATGTATTGTCTGCGGTATGTGTGAAAGAAACTGTCCCTCGAAGTCGATAAAAAAGATAACAGGCGAAAAGCTCGAAGGCGAAAAGAAAAAGACTGCAACGCAGTACATTCTCGATTTTACGACATGCAGTCAATGCGGGATATGCGTTGAGACATGCCCTGTTGATGCCCTTGCATTTTCAGCGGATTACAACCCTGTAGGATACAGAAGAGAAGATTTTCATTACGACCTTGTTAAGGAATTTGAGAAGAGAAGACAAAAAATATGAGGATTAAGGATTTTATAAGGCTATGATGAGTTTACCCGAAATTATATTCCTCCTTGTGATGTTTCTGACGATGGTAGGTGCGCTTATCACCGTTTTGTCTGGCTCGATTATATATGCATTGATTGGCCTTGTAACAACGATGTTTGGCATTGCAGGACTTTACTTATATCTTAATGCGCCTTTTATCGCGATGATGCAGATTCTCATATATGTTGGTGCAATATCGATCCTTATCGCCTTTGCGATTATGCTTGCCGGTCCTCATTACAAAAGACCGAAGGAATGGACAACACCTGTAAAATTCGCCGTATCGTTTATTGTTTCGATCATCTCATTTATTGTCCTGTTTAGGGTGGTGATGAATGCTCAATGGATGCATACAAAGGCAAAGGCATTTTGCATTACGACGGAGAATATAGGAAGGGTGCTCTTCGATAAGCTCATGCTTCCGTTTGAATTGATCTCCCTCCTGATCGTTGTGAGCATCATAGGGTCAATAATGCTTGCTCTTATTGCAAAGGGGGAGAAATAATGGCAACCCCTATATACAACAACCTATATATCTTCTTGTTTTTGGGTTTATTCTTGTTGACCTGCGGTATTCTTGGACTTTTGTATAGAAGAACAATCATCGGCATGCTTATATCGATTGAACTTATCATGAATGGTGCGGGTCTTAATTTTGTTGCATTTAACAGGTTTACCTCGCCGGATAATGCATTCGGTTTGTCTTTTACACTGTTTATCATGGGGATTGCAGCAGCTGAAGCGGCGATAGCAATGGGTATAGTAATCCTGATCTTCAGGAGATACAGACATATCGAAGGCCGGGATATAAAGGAGATGAAGGATTAGTCTATGATTATCGAAAGCGCACGACCACTTATCCCAATCCTTATTGTTCTGATTACTACCATTCTTATCTCTCTGTCCAAAAAGAAACCGAACGTGAGGGAGTTTTGGTCGGTTGCTGGGTCGGTGCTGACATTCATTTCGGTAGTAAGCATGGTGCCGGATATATGGTGCGGTCATAAGATCGTTTATACCCTTTCGAACATTGCACCGGGGATATCACTCAATTTCAGGGTTGACGGACTCTCTCTTGTATTTGGTATTATATCGTCGTTCTTATGGATATTTGCAACATTCTACAATATTGGTTATATGAGGTCTCTCGATGAACATGCGCAGACACGTTATTATACCTGTTTTGCGATCGCAATCCTCGGCGCTCAGGGCGTTGCCTTTTCCGGAAGCCTTTTTTCTCTGTATCTGTTCTATGAAATCATAACGATATTTACTTATCCACTTGTTGCCCACCATCAGGATACAGAAGGGTATGCTGGTGCTAAAAAATATATCGTATATCTGATGGGCACATCGAAGGGGCTGCTTTTGCCTGCTGTAATCCTTACATATGTTTTATCCGGTACACTTGATTTTTCCGATAATATCATTACAGGGGTTTTTGAAAAAGGCGCCGATGGTGTTTGGGTCGCCGTTACATATTGGCTTTTTATATTCGGTTTCGCAAAGGCAGCAATCATGCCGCTGCACAACTGGCTTCCCTCTGCAATGGTTGCACCTACTCCGGTTAGTGCTCTCCTTCATGCAGTGGCAGTTGTGAAGGCAGGCGTATTCTGCATATCGAGGGTTATGCTTTCGACCTTTGGCGTCGAGCTCTTACATGGTTCACAACTCGGTCTATACACGGCGTATATTGTGTCGTTTACAATACTTGTTGCATCGATCATCGCACTTACAAAGGATGATTTGAAGGCAAGACTTGCATATTCGACTGTAAGTCAGCTTTCATACGTTGTGCTTGGTGTTGCGCTCCTTGATGTCTCTGGCATCACAGGTGGTGTTATCCATATTGCAAATCACGGGTTCAGCAAGATTACACTGTTTTTCTGTGCCGGTGCGATATATGTTGCCACACACAAGAAGAAGATTAGTGATATGTCAGGGATTGGGTATGCAATGCCTTTTACGATGGGTGCATTTGCGGTTGCCTCGCTAAGCATGATAGGTGTTCCGCCTGTGGCTGGCTTTGTGTCGAAGTGGTATCTGTTAAACGGGGCGATGGAAATACAAAATATACCGATTTTGATTGTACTTATGGCGAGCACGATACTTAATGCAGGTTATTTTGCGCCGATTACCATAAGGGCCTTTTTTCAAGGAAATCGTTCAGGATGGAGCAGGGAAAACATCAAAGAGGCGCCTATAACAATGGTTGTGCCTATTGTGCTTGCAGCGACCATATCGATCGTATTGGGATTGTTTCCACAATTCTTTATGGGTCTTGTATGGAGGATGTTTCCTTGAAAACAGTTTTTTCAGGCACTAAGATAGGCGCTTTTGCGGAGTGGGTAAGATGAATATTTTAAAGTATATTGAATCGCTGAGAAGCAATATGAAAACGCTGAAGAAAGTGCTTATTGCATATCTTGTAATACTCGTTGTTTTTGACGTTGTCATACACATAGGTCATCACGGTCATTACTTCATAGACAATATACCTGGTTATTGGACGATATTTGGTTTTATTGGATGTTTTATTCTGATCAAGGTCGGCAAAGGAATAGCGCATTTATTTCTCTCAAAAGACGAGGATTTTTATGGATAGTTGGATACACCCCGCATTTTTCTTCTTTATCGGCAGTCTTTTATTACCTTTTATAAAGGGGAATGCAAAAAAATTCATAATACTGCTGATACCTGTCCTATCGATTATCGATGTTGCAATAATGCGTGAAGGTGTTTATGGGAGTTTCCACTTTCTTGGGACAACGCTCGTTTTTGGCAGGGTAGATAAGCTAAGCATGGTTTTTGCTTGGGTTTTTACCATCATGGCATTTCTCGGCTCACTGTATGCGCTGCATGTGAAGGAAGATGGTCATCATGCGGCTGGTAATTTTTATGTAGGCAGTTCCCTTGGCGCGATCTTTGCAGGTGACTATCTGACGCTTTTCATCTTTTGGGAAATCATGGCATTCTCCTCTGTTTTCCTTGTCTGGTATAGAAAAGAGAAACAATCAATCGATGCTGGTTACAGATATCTGCTTGTCCATGTATTTGGCGGTCTATGCTTTTTTACGGGCATGATGCTGTATGCATATAAAACAGGGAGTTTTGAGTTCGAAAGGATTTTACAGTCAGGGGCAGGTATCCCTGAGTATTTAATATTGGCAGGTTTTGCGCTCAACGCTGCGGTGATTCCTCTGCATGCATGGCTACCGGATGCTTATCCGGAGGCTACTGTAGAGGGCGCTGTATTTATGTGCGCATTTACAACGAAGACGGCTGTGTATGTACTTGCAAGGGGATTTCCAGGTTTTGAGGTGCTTGCGATCCTCGGAACCGCAATGACCGTATACGGTGTCTTTTATGCTGTTATAGAGAACAACATAAGAAGGGTGCTTGCATACCACATCGTTAGTCAGGTAGGATACATGGTTGCCGGTGTCGGCATTGGAACGGAGCTTGCAATAAACGGTGCATGCGCACATGCGTTTGCGCATATCCTTTACAAGGCGCTCTTGTTCATGGGTGCAGGAGCCGTACTATATATGACAGGCACGGCAAAATTAACAAAGCTCGGCGGTCTTTATAAATACATGCCGCTTACAATGATATTTTATATAGTCGGTGCGATCTCGATCTCTGGATTTCCACTTTTCAGCGGTTTTGTCAGTAAATCCATGATCGTGGCATCAGCTCACGAAGAGGGAAGGCTTATGCTTCTGACCTTTATGAATCTTGCAGGCATAGGTACATTCCTCTCGGTTGGATTAAAGGTCACCTACTTTGCATTTTTCGGCAAAGAGGCACCAATCAAGGCAAAAGAGCCGCCAAAAAACATGCTCTGGGCGATGGGTCTTACGTCTGCACTGTGTTTTATCATAGGTGTTTATCCTGATTCGCTGTATGTTTTGCTTCCCTATCCGGTCGAGTATCATCCTTATACATTGACGCACCTCTCAGAGATGCTACAGATCCTGTCATTTACAGGTCTTGTATTCTTCTTGCTCGTTAAGAAGCTCTCACCGGAAGAGAAATTGAACCTCGACCTCGATATATTCTATAGGATGGGAGGCAGGGTCTTCATGTGGATTGACAACTATATAATAAGTGTGATCGATGGATTCTGGGGTGAACTCTACAGGACATTGGGACTAAAAATACTTTTCAAAAATGGTGATATATCTTACGGTTTTGACAGAAAGGTAATAGATGGCGTTGTCGATGGTAGTGCTTATGGTGTCAGAGGTGTCGGAGGCATTGTTAAAAAGCTCCAGACCGGCAGGATTCAGGCTTACATGGGTTTTGCAGTTTTGTTTATCGTACTGATTATCTGGCTTTTAATACGAGGAATGTAAAGGGTTAAGTATGTCTATGGAACAATATCTTTTGATGAATCAGCTTGATTTTCCGATTCTCTCCACAACCATATTTCTTCCACTGATTGGTGCGATTATCATAATGTTTATGAGCAACGAGAAGGCGATAAAGACAACTGCCTTTTTCACCGGTATCATCACATTCATTATTTCATTATATTTGTTCAGCAATTTTAAATCAGATACCCACCTATTCCAGTTTGGTGAGTATATACCCTGGATACCTGCATACAAAGTGAATTATCTGCTTGGCATAGATGGTATCACAATATTCCTGATATTGTTGACGACCATTCTGACGCCAATCTGTGTCATGTGTTCGTGGACAGCCATCAAAGAGAGGATGAAGGAATTCGTCATCTGTTTGCTTGTAATGGAAACGGCTATGATAGGCGTTTTTTGCGCACTCGATTTTATCCTGTTTTATATATTCTGGGAAGCGATGCTTATCCCGATGTATCTGCTTATTGCAATCTGGGGTGGTCCGAGAAAGGACTATGCGTCTATCAAGTTCTTTATATATACGCTATTCGGCAGTGTTTTTCTTCTTGTAGCAATCATCGCCTTATATCTTACAAACGGTACGTTCAACATACCTGAGGCGATGTTTAAGGGCTATAGCTTTACATTTCAGGTATGGGTATTTCTTGCATTTGCACTGGCGTTTGCAATCAAGGTGCCAATGTTTCCGTTTCATACATGGTTGCCTGCTGCACATACAGAAGCGCCGACTGCTGGAAGTGTGTTTCTTGCAAGCGTTTTGCTGAAGATGGGTACATATGGTTTTATGAGATTTTGTCTGCCGATCGCGCCCAATGCAAGTGCTTATTTCGCACCATTGATGATAACGCTGTCGGTTATTGGGATTATTTACGGCGGTTTGGTGTGCTTAAGCCAGACAGATATGAAAAAGCTGATTGCGTATTCAAGTGTTGCGCATATGGGTTTTGTGACGCTCGGCATATTCTCTTTCACGATGTTTGGTTTTGAGGGTGCCTTGCTTCAGATGTTAAACCATGGAGTTACAACAGGCGCACTCTTTCTATGTGTAGGAATCATATACGAGCGGACACACACACGTGAGATTTATGATAATGCAGGCATAGGAAAGATTATGCCGATATACGCAGGATTTTTTGGATTTTTTTCGATCTCAGCGTTTGCATTTCCTGGAACAAACAATTTTGTCGGTGAGATATATGTGCTGATCGGTACGTTTACACAGACAAAGCTGGCCGGATTCCTTGCTGTTGTCGGTGCAATCATTGCAGCGGCTTATATGCTCAAGCTTTTGAAACAGATCGTATGGGGCAGGGAAGACCAAGTTTTTATAGAGGATATGAATGTAAGAGAGATTATCTACCTGATACCGCTTGTGTTGTTCGTTTTATGGATTGGTCTTTTTCCAAGACCATACGTGGGTGTTATGGAAAAAACCTTGACGCACCTTTTCAATCAACTGCAATCAATTTTGCATTGAGGAGTCATGATGATGTTGTTATTGCCTGAATTGAGCATCTTTTTCTACTCTGTAATCTGTCTTTTCTTTTCCATAAGTAAAAAGAAAAGCGGTATCGTGCCGATAGCAAAGCTATTGTCTCTGGTTGTATTTATTCTGACTGTTTTGAGCTTTGCAAACAACGGCGAACTTTTTTCAGGCGCATACAGGATCGATCTCTTTTCACAGATATTTAAGGTCATTATAAGTTTTGGGCTGTGTTTGGTCGTTTTAATGCTTGGAGCGAACAAAGAGATCGAGGAAGAATATCTGCCGGAGTATTTCATGTTCTTCGGTTTATCAACGCTTGGATTGATGATGCTCATAAGTTCTGTTGAGCTTATATCGATTGTAATCTCCCTCGAGATATCGTCATACAGCCTTTATGCAGTTGTGCCTTTGCGAAAAGGACAGACAAGGATCCAATTAGAGGCATCGTTCAAGTATCTTTTTTTCGGTGCTATATCATCCGGCGTGATGATCTTCGGGATGAGCTATGTATACGGAATAGCACATTCTACCTTTCTTGTTGACATAATACCTGCGTTGATGCAGTTTTTGGATAAGCCGATAGGTATTTTGGCTATCGTTCTGACACTGACCGGCTTTTTCTTCAAACTATCACTATTTCCTTTTCACTTCTGGGCTCCGGATATTTATGAAGGTGCATCAAACAATACAACAACATTTATAGCAACGATTCCAAAGATCGCCGCTGCGGCCTTGCTGATTCGTATAACTACTCTTACGTTGCCAGGGCCTGTACAACTTGTCAATATCATGATAGTTCTGGCGGCATTTTCAATGACGTTAGGCAATCTCGTTGGCCTTGTGCAGAAGGATATAAAGAGGTTGCTTGCGTATTCTGGTATTGCGCATGCCGGCTATCTTATGCTTGGTATTTTGTCTATGAACGGTGAAGGTTTTGCATCTTCTATGTTTTATATCACGATCTATCTTTTCATGAATCTTGCATGTTTCTATGTGATCGTCATGTTATCCAAAGCCGGTGAAAATGTTAAAATAGCAGACCTTGCCGGTCTTTCAAAAAGGTCTCCATTACTTGCACTGTTGCTGGCTGTTGGCGCCTTTTCACTTGCAGGCATCCCTCCGACAGGAGGTTTTACAGGTAAGTTGTTTCTGCTTACAAGCGCCTTCAGGGCGGGTCATCTGGTTATTGTCATAATAGGTGCAGTAAATACGGCTATATCGATCTTTTATTATCTAAATTTAGTTCGTATGAGCTATTCAAAGGAATCTGAATCAATTGAGCCTATCAAACTTTCAATATCAGAAAAGATTGTATGCTATATACTGATCTTGATCGTTTTATACATGGGTATTTTGCCTTACGGTCTTCTTGATCTATTTAAGATTGCGCTGTAACTCAATACGTATTTTAATACAGTCCTTTCCGGTTGTCAGTTTGATATCATTTCTTGACAAAGGCAGAAGTAATAATTAATTTATTTATCATCGGTTTGTCAACATGGAAACATTAAGCGACAGAGAAAGGTTAGTTCTTGATTTGATTGTAGAAAACTACATATCATCAGCTGAGCCTATCGGATCGAGAACGATATCGAAGGCTCCAGCAAACAGATGGAGTTCGGCTACTATCAGGAATATTATGTCTGATTTAGAAGAGCTCGGTTATCTTTACAAACCGCATGCAGTTGCTGGTAGAATTCCGACATCCAAGGCATTCCGATACTATATTGACAACCTCAACATATCATCTCATCCTGGTAAAAAGACATTGCAGGCGTTTAATAATCTGCTGAGACCTCGTTATTATTATGTAGGTGAGATTATGGCAGATGCATCAAGGATACTTGCTGCGATATCGAGATATACAAGTATCGTGGTAGAGCCGAGAATCAATATGATGCTTTTCAAAGAGGTTGAATTTGTGAAGTTGTCTAATCGTACCATTCTCATTGTCTTCGTTACCTCTTCTGGAATGGTACACACGAGGCTTGTCGAAACGGAAGAAAATCTCGATGGTGAGACTCTGAAAGGCATGAAGAGATATATGAACGAACGATTCGAAGGGACTCCGTTTTATATCCTAAAGCAGGAGATAATGGATGATATAAAGAAGGATAAAACGATATTCAGCCAACTCCTTGAAAGGATAAGTGAAACTATTGAAACGATCATCGAAGGAGAAGATAAAAGGGACGTCTATATAGAAGGCACCTCGAAGATGATAGAGTTCCCGGAATTTTCCGATGTAAAAAGGCTCAGAGATATATTCAAAACACTTGAAAAGAAGGAAAAGCTGTTGAGACTTCTTGACAAGTGCCTCAAAGAAGAAGGTATGCATGTGATAATTGGAGATGAGAGCGATATCAAGGAGATGAAAGATATCAGCATCATTACATCAACCTATAGAATCAGTGATAAAAGCTTTGGTGTGCTCTGGGTGATGGGACCGATGAGGATGGACTATTCTCGTATTATCCCGATAGTCGATTACACAGCGCGGACTGTCAGTGATATTCTAAGGATAATGTAAGAGGGTAAAAGATGGAAGAAAAAAAGGAGAAAGAGCAAAAAACACCTGAAAACCTCGTTCATGAAGAAGGTGCAGCAAGCGAAGAACACAAAAAAAAGAAGAAAAAGGACGATGTCAAAAAGGATGCGGTTATTGAGGAACTGAAGAAAACGATAAATGAAAAGGATGATATGATAAAGTCTCTGCAGGATAAGATGCTATATCTGCAAGCAGAGTTCGAAAATTTTAAAAAGCTCAAAAATAAGGAAAAACAGGATACTTTGAAATTTGGAAACGAAGTGCTTATCAAAGACCTGTTGCCTGTTGTTGACAACCTCGAAAGGGCTATTGATCATGCCTCCAAGACAGAGGATTTCAAAGGCATCCATGATGGAGTCAAGATCGTGCTGAATGAATTTCTCAAGGTGCTCGAAAGGGCAGGGGTTCAGCCTGTAGAGGCGCTTGGAAAGAAGTTTGATCCAAATTTTCATGAGGCATTTTTTCAGGAAGAAAGAGACGACGTGGAACCTGAGACCGTTGTAAGTGAACATCAAAAAGGTTATATTTTGAACGGAAGGCTCATTAGACCCTCAATGGTTTCTATCTCAAAACATACGGAAAAATAATAAGGGTAACAATTGTTGGGAAAAGACTATTACGAAATACTAAATGTTTCGAGGAACGCAACCGATGAGGAGCTTAAAAAGGCTTACAGAAAGCTCGCATTGAATTATCACCCTGACAGGAATCCGGGAAATAAGGATGCTGAAGAGAAGTTCAAAGAGATAAACGAAGCATACGAGGTTTTGGGTAACCCGGAAAAGAGAATGAGATATGACAGGTTTGGGTCAGTCGATGATGTTGGTTCTTTCTTCGATTTTGGATTCAATGGAAACCTGGACAATGTATTTAATGATATATTCAGCGATTTTTTTGGCGGACAAAGACAAAGGCAGAGACAAAGGACGAGAAAGGGTGAGGACTTACTATATAAGCTCGAAATTGAATTCGAAGAGGCAATATTTGGTGTAGAGAAGGAAATCGAGATTCCGAAGGAAGAGAGATGCCCTACATGTAAAGGTTCGAGGATAGAGCCGGGATATCAGCCCGTGACATGCAGCCATTGCGGAGGAAGAGGGCAGGTAAGACAGAGCCATGGTTTTTTCACCATAAACCGCACGTGTGAATATTGCGGGGGTGAAGGCTATATCATAAAAAATCCTTGCAAATCATGCAAAGGTAGGGGACAGGTAAAAACAAAGAAGAAGATTAAGCTCAAGGTCCCACCAGGTGTTGACAACGGCGCAAGATTGAAATTACGTGGAGAGGGCATGCAAGGTTATGCAGACACCCATCCCGGAGACCTCTATGTTGCCTTGCAGGTGAAGGAACATCCTATATTCGAGAGGCAAGGCGATGATATAATTGTTATTGTAGACGTCACGTTTCCCCTTTTATGTTTAGGGGGTGAGATAGCGATCCCGACGCTCGAGGGAAAGACAAAGCTGAATATTCCGCCTGGAACTCAACCAAATAAGGTTTTTAGGCTGAAGGGTCTTGGCGTTACAAAGTCAAACGGGTATGGTAAGGGTGATGAGGTGATCCACCTTAACATTGTTATCCCTGAGAGCTTAAATGAAAGACAGAGGTCTTTGATGGAAGAGCTTGCCCGTGAGTTCAGTCAGGATGTAGGTGTTACAGAAAAGGGCTTTAAAGAGAAGTTTAAGCAATTTTTTGATTGGAAGGAATAAAAAGGCAACCCATCGGGTTGCCTTAATTTTTGAATACATACCGATTAAGCCTTTTTTTGTGGTCTAAGCATTTTGAAGCAAAAAATGTAATAAACAAGTCTATACCAACAACTATGCATCCGGCTTATATGATCTGTTGTCGAACCCCTTTGAGTTTACCTGAAAATATTATACCCTATCAAACCTTGTCGAGTTTTTTCTATTTATAGTCCGCAAGGAATCTGTATGGTCAAAATTGTGTGATTATGTATGTCTTAAAAGGAAAAATGTCTTGACATAAACCGATGAAATCGTTTAATATACCTAAGTTTTTTTACTTGAAACAGCCATCCCTTTAAAAACATAGGGGATTATTTTTTTTGGAGGAAAGAATGCCTACTATCAATCAATTAGTAAGGCTTGGAAGGGAAGTTGTCAAAAAGAAGAGCTCATCGCCCGCATTGACAAATTGCCCACAAAAGAGAGGGGTTTGCGTGAGGGTTTATACGACGACACCCAAAAAACCTAATTCAGCGTTAAGGAAGGTTGCCCGTGTCAGATTAACCAATGGCATAGAGGTTACGACATACATACCGGGAATTGGTCATAATCTGCAGGAACACTCTGTTGTTTTGATAAGGGGTGGAAGGGTGAAGGATTTGCCTGGTGTCAGATACCACATAATCAGAGGTTCACTTGATGCGAGTGGAGTTGCTAATCGGAAGAAAAGCAGGTCAAAGTATGGAGCGAAGAAGCCTAAACAATAATCGAGGAGTTTTTTAATGCCAAGGAAAGGACATATTTCTAAACGGGAAAAGTTACCTGACCCCAAATATAATGACCTCGTAGTTCAGAGGCTGATAAACTGCATAATGCTTGATGGCAAGAAAAGTACCGCAGTAAGGATTGTTTACGGTGCATTTGACCTTATAGAAAATAAGATGAAAGAAGACCCACTCAAGGTTTTTCACAAGGCAATGGATAATATTAAGCCCGAAATAGAGGTTAAAGCAAGGCGTGTCGGGGGCGCGACTTACAGGTGCCGGTAGAGGTGAGGTCAAACAGAAAGCTGTCTTTGGGCATCAGGTGGTTGATTAAGTATTCAAGAGGCAGATCAGAAAGAACCATGCTTGACAAACTTGCCGGCGAAATTATTGACGCATACAACAACAAAGGTGGTTCGGTTAAGAAGAGAGAGGATACCCACAAGATGGCTGAAGCCAACAAGGCTTTTGCACACTACAGGTGGTAATCAGGAATCATTAATGATGAATAGTTTATTGAGAAATGTTGGAATAATGGCGCATATCGATGCGGGTAAAACCACTGCAACAGAGAGAATCCTGTTCTATACAGG
>ENA-UOYA01002194-UOYA01002194.1-activated-sludge-metagenome-genome-assembly--contig:-NODE-2194-length-19287-cov-8.367720_pt1 | contig 19287 bp, 19 predicted proteins | sample MGYA00238163_ERZ764804 | MGnify/ENA primary metagenome ERZ764804 (study PRJEB28919, sample SAMN05720223) | activated sludge metagenome | isolation source: Anaerobic digester | place: Hong Kong... | reverse complement strand
AATCCCCTCTAAATCGCCGGCATTATAGCCATCCTGGTTCGTATAAGCAATCGTGAATTCTCCGGCATATTCAGTGACATTGCTAAAATCTAAGGTTAAGGTCAGATCAGCCGCCCCGGGGATTGGTTGTACCGCCATTGTAAGCATCGAACTACTAAATCTGCCTGTTAACGGATCAAAAGAGATTGTTCCTGTTCCACCACTATTAAAGACACCATCAATCATCGTGGCAATACCCCAGGTATTGTCTGCCACCTTGGTGTAGTAAATGTCGGCTGTGTGCACATCCCCCTTGGAATCAAAAATGGAAACACTGGTGGTATAGTTGGGCGTTTGGTATTCAAGCGAATAATTGCCCGAAGCTGCGCCGGCCATAATCGTCACTTCACCCGTATTATGATCGATGGTATATTGACCCGCAGCCAGTACATCTCCGGTAGACTCATTCGTTATGGTGATGGTCGTACCAGGCAGGCACACTTTTGAGAGATTAAATGTCGTCGCTGTTCCGTTTGTATGGGTGGTATAATCCGTCTGAATATCAGCTGTAGCCCTGGCATCTAAATTCTTGCCAAAATCAATCTCACTGGTAGCCTTCGGCGGCGCGGATAATTGTGAGGAAAGATTAATACTGACAATCTCGTCCCGCGGATTAATCACCCCATTGGCATCGGCCATGATTCCCAGTACCCGCATCCCGTTTGATTTATTGTAGAAGGACATATTAAAATCAAAATCAAAGTTGCCGGCTCTGGTATAGTAAGTTTTTAGCCCATCTGATAACATGAAGAAGCCATCGCCCTCAATGGAAAGATCAGTATTTTTCCCGGTTGCTTCGGAACTGCCGGGAGAATGCACCACATCGATGGAAGCAATGGACATCCCCAGTCCAACCTGGACCGGATTTGTGCCAGCCCTTGTGGCCGTCGGAGAAGCAGCTCCGACCAGTGTTTCACTCAACAAATCCTGAAAAGCCACTCGGCTTTTTTTGAACCCGATGGTATTCACATTAGCAATGTTGTTACCGATAACATCCATCCTCGTTTGATGATTCTTCAAACCGGATATACCGGCAAATAATGAACGCATCATAACGCATGACCTCCTTTTTTTCCCACAGTTAGCCAGGTTCTGTCGTTCCCCGGCTGGGGCTTCCTCCAAGAGGTCCGGCCCCGTTACACTTTTCTGCCTTTAATTAATAATCGCACTGTCGATGTTGGTAAAAACATTCCCTTTTCTGCTCTCGCCGTCCACCGCCGTAATTACTGTCTTATTTTTAATACTGACCACAAAGGCTAAATCATCAAGCATGACTAAAGATTCCTGAGCCCCTTTGTTTTCCGCTTTATTAACTGCCTCTTTCAATCTCAGCAATTGGGTCTCAGCTAAGCGAATCTTCCTGTGTTCCAACCTTTCCTGGGCATGACGGGAGAATTTCAATTCACTGCTACCGGCGATTTCCTTCTGTAATATTTCACTGAATTGTGATGATCCTGAATCGTTGGACTGCGGTATTTTCCCGGGTTTACTGGGACTAATCGGCTGAATCGGTTGAGAGATAATAAAAGGTTTATCTACCATCATCATCACCTACCTTACTGAAAGAATATCCGTGAGAGCCACCTCGTCTTCACCCACCAGCGCCAGATAACGGCCATCAACCTGTTTGATCGAGGAAACAGTTCCCGTTTTTACTTCTTCATCTGCGGCTTTGTATGTTATCTCACGTCCCAGCATGTTTAATCCTTGGCTAAAACCGTTTAAAGTAGTTTGATAGAGCATCGCTTCCAAGAGATAGGAAATATTGGCGTTATAATTGTTCTGGGCCTCAGCCAGCATTAATAATCCCGTCTCGAAGGTCTTATTCAAATTCTGCATCTGTTCGAGGCTAGACATTTGGGCCATCTGCGCAATAAACTCTCTGTCTTGCATCGGATTCGTCGCATCTTGATAACGAAGTTCAGTCACTAATAACTTTAAAAATTCGTCTTTTCCTAAGATTTTGTTCAGTTTAGAATCCGCAGTATCGGTTGCCGAATAGTTGGTTCCTGTCGCGCCGGTATTATTCACTTGCATTATCCTCCGCTCCTTTCTTCTTAAACTAGGTAATCATACATCCCTGTTAGGATTCGGGCATTCTGCTGTTCCGCCATCCGAAGATCATTTGCAAAGACGTGGCTTGGTTCATAAAATGCTTTCTTCAGCTCAATAAATCTACTTTGCTGCCAGGACTCTTTATCCTGTTGCTGCTGCTCGTAATTACTCTGGTTTAATTGCTCACCACCCAGTTCAATATCCAGTTTGTCAAAACGAATCCCCTGATCCTGAAAAGACTGGCGTAAACTGTTCAGACCGCTTTCCAACAGGTCTCTGGTTACGGGAGCATGGGCAATAATTTTTACGGAAACTGTTCCTTCGTCCGAAGTCAAGGTAACAACCATTTTCCCTAATTCTTTTGGTTCAAGTTGCACTACTAATTCTGTGGTTCCATCCGCCTTGTTCATGGTTTTTAATTTGGAAATAACCAACTCCGGCAAATCCTTGGTCAACTGCCGAACATCAACGTGAGCTTCAGGGCCCTGGCCTTGTTGACTGTTTTGGAGCTCGCCGAACATCTTCACAACTTCCTGTTCGCCGTTTTGGATCGGCATCTCAAGGCTCAGCTTAGCGGAAGCATCCTCAGAATCGGTATTTTTGGCCAAAAGCTCCATTTCAAATTCTGGTAATGTGCCTTTTTCAGAATCGGCCATGTTGAGTCCTTTTTCGGCTGTTTTCATCATCTGCCATGCTAATAATTGTTCGGCGGTTTGCGGTGTTGTTGACATGTTCACGTTTCCAGGCGTGAACAATGCCGCGTCTCCATTCTCAGCCATGGCCAGTTGCGACTGAGCACTGCCTTTCCCGGCTAAAGCCAGCTGATTTTGCTCGGTCATCTGCATCCGTGCAGTATTGTCCAGACCGGGCAAACCATTCAGTGCACTTTGTTGCTGTTCGTTGAGTGCAGCTTCCTGTCCATCAAGAATCACCGCATTCACGAGAGACCGCCTAGCTGTTCCTGCCGCTTCCTGCGGATTTGTGGCTAAGCCAAGCATTCCCGCCAGCATGGCCAGAAAATTTTCATCAGCCGCACCCGTTTGCTGCTTCTTGTGGGTTTTGTTCGTCGTTGACGCGTTCTGAATGGCTACTGTTCCTAATTTATCCATCTATCTTCACCTCCTTTCAATAATATTTGAACACTCAGCTAGCTCCTTTTTTCCAGCAGTAAGGCCGTAATCAAAGCAGCCCGCTGAGGATCCATCAAAGAAATGATTTCGCCCGACAATTTCTTATCCAACAGAGGCAAAATCAAAAGAACTGTCTCGTCATCAAGATTTTCCATGATTCGCACAATTGCCTCCGGCTCAATTTCCCGATAATATTCTGCCAGTTCACGGGCATTCGCTTCCCTGCTTTCACTTTCCTTTTTGGCCGCGGTGAACTGGTTGACACTCTCCTGTAACTCCGTCACCTGCTCCAAAAGGGCCGTCTTTTCCTCCTCCAGCGTTGTTATTTTACTGAGCAATTCACTGTTTTCGGCTCTTAATTGCTTGTTCTCTTCTTCAATGGGTGACACCATCTGTTCGGCAGGATTATTATCCGCCGGCTTTTTCGCCAATCCTTGCAAAAAAGGGATTTTGGCAAATACAGGACTAAGATCAATAAAATCAGTCTGATGTGCGGCTACCGCACCAATGCAGCTAAAAACTATGATCGCGAACAAGATCAAAATAACCATTTTTTTCATAAAGCACATTACCTTCTCTTTATATTAATAGCCATCTCGTCCTGGAGATTCTGTTCTCGCTTATTTTCTTCCTCAATATAGCGCAGATATTGCTTTTCATGCAATTTATCAATAATCTTTCTTTCTTTCATCGCTTGAATCAGCTTCTGTTTCGCGGCCTCAAGATTCTGCTTTTTTTCCGCCACAACCTCTTCATGCAGTTTAAGTAATTTATACTGATAAGTTAAATAGTTTCGATATAATTTTATTTCATCAGGGGAAATAACCCCGCTTAAAATCTTAGAGAAATCATTTTCTAATAAGACAATCTTATATTTCATCTCTTTCTTCTTTTTTAAAGCTTGATTAAATTGCGAAACACAATTTTCGACCTTTTCCAGACATATTTTTTCTTTATGTTCGCGCAAGCGCTGAACCTTTGCTAACCGAAACTTAAACATATCCTATCTACCCATTTCTTTTAATCTCATTATAGATTTTCATTATTGACCCCACTGCTTCCGGGTATTGCCAGAATTCATGAACCTCCTGCTGCAGGAATTCATTGATTTGTTCAATAAACTGCAGCGCCAGATCTATTTTTGGGTTGTTGCCTTTCTGATAAGCCCCAATATCAATGAGATCTTTCGCCTCCTGATAAACGGCAATGATCTCTTTGATTTTATGAGCTGCCTCATTATGTTCCTTATCCACCACATTGATCATCACACGGCTGACACTGTTTAATACATCGATGGCCGGATAATAACCGGAAGCCGCTAGTCTGCGAGAAAGAACGATATGTCCGTCTAAGATCCCTCTGGTGGCATCGGCAATCGGCTCATTCATATCATCTCCATCCACTAAGACGGTATATAATCCGGTAATACTGCCTTTTTCCGAGGTGCCGGTGCGTTCCAGCAGACGCGGGAGCAACGCAAAAACCGAAGGGGTAAAACCTTTTGTGGCGGGCGGTTCACCAATGGCTAAACCAATCTCCCTCTGCGCCATGGCAAATCTGGTGACAGAATCCATCATCAGAATAACCTTGGCCCCTTGATCCCGAAAATATTCCGCCACCGCAGTAGCCAGAAAAGCAGCTTTCAGTCTGACTAAGGCCGGTTGATCCGAGGAAGCCACAACCACTACTGACTTTTTTATGCCAGTACCAAGATCGTTTTCCAGAAACTCTCGCACCTCTCTGCCCCGTTCCCCGATTAAAGCAATGACATTCACATCCGCGCTGCTGTTTCTGGCGATCATTCCCAGGAGGGTGCTCTTCCCCACGCCACTTCCCGAGAAAATCCCCAATCTTTGTCCATTTCCGCAGGTTAAGAGAGTATCAATCGCCTTAATTCCCAAAGGTAAAGGCTCGGTAATTTTTTTTCGTTTTAAGGGATGGGGCGGTTCGGAATTAAGCGGGTAAGTTTTCTCCCATCTGTATTCGCCCTTGTCATCCAGCGGTGCACCTAAACCATCCAGGACGCGTCCCACAATCTCCGGGCCCAGTTTAACTTTCAGATAATCCCCGCTGGCAATCACCAGGTCTCCGGGCACAACCCCGCTTGTATTTCCCAGCGGCATCAATAGTGTTTTGTTATCCTTGAAACCAACTACTTCGGCCGGGATGAGGGTCGTCCCTTTTTGAATATAGACCAGTTCGCCAATCCCGGCTTTGGGTCCTTGCGCCCGAATAATCAGACCGATAATTTCAGAAACATAACCCTTAAAACGGATCGTGCGCGTTTTCCTAACGATCTTTCTAATCCTCTCAAAGTCCAGCATTGCGATATTCATCCTTCAGTATGTTCTTTAAATAATGAAGCTGTTCATCAATCTGGGCATCGATAAAACCTTTATCTGTTTCGACGATGCAATCACCCGGTTTGATTCTCGGATCCGGTTCGATCGTAATCTTGCGTTTCTCCTGCAGATTTTCCTCAGGAGTATCCAAAAATGGCACATGGAGCGGATTAACCCTGATAATCACTGTATCAGTATCGCCGATTTCCTCTATGACATTTTTCACCACAGAAGCGATTAGCTCCGGCTTAAACTCAATTGCGGTGTTGAGTATTTTCTGTGAAATCATTAAGACTAAATCTAAAAGCTCGTCAAGGTGATCGGTTAAATAGTTCTTTTTTATTTCACCCAGCTTGCCAATTAGCTCCAGCGTCTGCTGTTTATATAGCGCCATTTCCTGTTCCGCTTTTTCGATACTCTCTTGATATCCTTGCTGGGCACCCTCTGCATAGGCTTTTTTTCTCAGCTCTTCGACTCCCTTTTGCCCTTCTATGATGATTCTCTCTGCTTGCTTTTGCGCATCCGCGAGGATAGCCGCGGCTTTTTGCTCCGCTTCGGAGACTAATTCATTGACCATCTCTTTCGTCTCACGATAGATTTCCGCGCTTGTTTCCCGCGTAAACTCTTCCTGCTGGCTGCTTTTTTTAATCAACCCGGTTTTATGTGAAGCAGGCGAACCTGAAGCCTGAGCATTAAATTCTTGTTTCACAAAACAAGCTTTAATTACTTTAGACAATTACTTCATCTCCTCCACCACGCGAAATGATAATCTCTCCTGCTTCTTCCAGACGCCGGATCGTATTAACAATACGCTGTTGTGCCTCCTCCACATCTCTTAAGCGAACAGGCCCTAAGAAAGTAATCTCTTCTTCCAGCATTTCCGCCGCCCGTTGCGACATATTCTTCTTAATCTTATTACCGACTTCCTCGCTGGAGCCTTTCAGGGCCAGGGCCAAATCTTTACTCTCAACCTCACGCAGTACCAATTGAATACTGCGGTCGTCCATCGTCAGAATATCCTCGAAGACGAACATCAATTTTTTGATTTCTTCAGATAAAACAGGGTCTTGGACCTCTAGTGTTTCCAGAATGGTTTTTTCGGTGGCCCGGTCAACCTTATTTAAAATCTGCACAATGGAATTAATCCCGCCGGCAATGGTATGATCCTGAGTCCCTAGAGCGCTGATCTTCCTTTCCAGTGTGTTCTCTACTTCCCGAATAACCTCGGGAAGCGTACTGTCCATGATGGCAATCCGTTTCGCCACCTCAGCCTGTCGGTCACTGGGTAATGATGATAAAATGGCCGCCGCCTGTTCTGAATCAAGATAGGACATAATCAAGGCAATGGTTTGGGAATTCTCGCCCTGAATAAAATTCAGCAATTGTGCCGGGTCGGTATTCCTAACAAAATCAAAAGGTTTAATCTGTAGATTTGATGATAAACTATTGATGATGTTGAGCGCTTTCTCTGTGCCCAGGGCTTTTTCCAAAACCTCTTTGGCATATTCAATCCCGCCTTGCGCAATGTAGTGCGAAGCCATATAAAGCTGGGTAAACTCCCGGTTCACACTTTTCAATTGCTCATTGTTTATCGTCCGGATATTGGCTATTTCCAAGGTGAGTTGTTCAATCTCCTCCTCGGTAAGATGCTTCATCACCTGCGCCGATTTTTCAGGTCCCAGGCTGATAATAAAGATTGATGCTTTTTGGCGACCTGTTAGCTGACGTGTTTTATCCAACCCTCTCACCCCTACTCTTCCACTAACCAGGTCTTAATTACTTTCGCTACTTCTTCTGGTTTGGTATTAATCAGATTATCAATTTGTTTTTCCATATTTCGCTTTTCAATGGCCTCCGGTGATAAGTTCAGTTCTACTTCTTCTTCCATCTCAGCCATCGCGGCAATTTCCTGCTGACTTCTCCTTTTTTTCAAGGTATTCATTGGTTGATTGGCCAAAAACCGCCGAATAACGAAAAAGAGAAAACCTAAGATCAACAGAATACTAAGAGGTAAAAGCACCACTTCAAGCACTTCCATTGTTCTTTGAAATTTCTCTCTGTCGGCAAGTGCCTGCTGCATTTCCGCCGACACCGTATTATTAAAGGGCATACCAACAACGGAAAGCTGATCGCCTCTTTCCGTATCAAGGCCTGCCGCCATGGCCACGGCGTCCCGGATTTTGGCTTCCTCAGCCGGAGTTAATTCACCATCAACAATAACCGCCAAGGAAAGCTTGGTTACCTTCCCCGGGGCAACAATCTTGGTTTCGGTAACTTTGCTTACTTCATAGTTCCGGACTTGCTCAGTCACTTCATATGTACTGTTTTCCCCATAAGTCCCACTGCCATAAGTAGTCCCCGCCATATTGGCATCAGCCGGATTCCCCCCGGTCGCCGGTGAGCTTCCGCTCGAACTTTCTTCATGAATCTGTTCACTTTTCAGCACCGCATCTCCGTACTTTTCCGAATAGGTTTCAATCTTGTCAAAATCAATATCAACATTGGCTCTGACAATCGCCTTGCCAACTCCCCGCATTTTCTCCAGCATAGACAGGATTGATTGGGAGAATTCTTTTTCATACTGTTGTTTTAAGGCCAACTGACTGGCCGATATTTTTGAAGTATCCAGTTCGGAACCCTCGGCAATTCCCTCGGAAAGCAAATTGCCCTGCACATCCATCACAGTCACGTTTTCCATTTTTAATCCTTCCACACTGTGACTGACGAAAGACATGATCGATTTCACACTTTTTGTATCCATCACCACATTAGGCTTCAAACGCAACAAAATAGAGGCGCTTGCTTCCTTCTCATCGCGGATGAAAAGCGAAGACTGGGGCAGGGCAATGTGCACATTCGCCGATTCTACCTCGTCCATTTCTTCAATTGTTCTGGTTAATTCCCCTTGCAGGGCCACCAGGAACCGGACCCTTTTATCAGTGTCGGTTTCGCCAAAACGTGTTTCATTAAATGATTCAAAACCGATCACCCCGCTAAGATTGACCTCATTGGCCAAATCCAGCCGTAATTGATACTTATCATCCGCATTAACCAGAATCGTTTTCCCTTCATCCGCCAATTCGTATGGCACCTTTAATTCCTGCAGTTTTGCCGTCATCTCGCTGGCTGTCTCCGGGCTCAACCCAGAATAAAGCACTTCCATTTTAGGTTTTTGCACAAAAATAATCGTTGTCACAAGGAGAAAAAGAAGCACCACTCCGGCAAAAGTAGCTTTCTGCCAACCAGATAATTTCTGCCAGATGTTTCTTGCCTGTTCGGTTAATTGAGTCCAGAAGTCCATTTTCTCACCTCAGAAATCTATCAGAGATAAAGGCTTTCCTCAGAAAAATCATTATGGTACGAAAAGAATAAATTTCCGTGGAAAAATCATTATGATGTGAATAAATTATAATATTTTAGATATAGAATGCATAACTACTTAAGCCTGTAACAATCTGCAACTAATACACGCTTCGCGATGTTCTGTTAAGATGCTTAGACCTGCATCCTCATGATTTCCTGATAGGCATCTATTGCTTTGTTCCTGATTTGCATGGTTAGCTGCAAAGCTAAACTGGCTTTTTCAGTCGCAATGATTACTTGATGAAGTTCCACATCATTTCCCAGGGTGAATTCCTGTGTCAATTGCTGTGCCTCAACCTGTGCCGAATTAACTTTGTTCAGGGCTTCTTTTAAAAACTCACCGAAACTTTCGACCTGCTTTTGCCCTTCCGCATTTTTTGTCCCTGTGCCCACAGGTAAAACCGAGTTTAATCCATTAATCCCATTCATACTCATCTTCCTTCACCTTATGACCTTCCAATCTCTAAAGTTTTTAAGAGCATACTTTTGGTAGCATTTAAAACAGTAACGTTAGCCTCATAAGAACGAGAAGCCGTGATCAGTTCAACCATTTCCGTCATTACATCCACATTGGGATACACTACGTAGCCGTCCTCCCCCGCATCAGGATGAGTGGGATCATAGACTCGTTTTAAGGGAGCCTGGTCTTCAACGATGGCCGCCACTTTCACCCCGCTGTAAGGGGCCTGCTTCCGTAAAGTATTCTGCAAGATGTTTTGAAAACTATTTTGTTCTTTCTGCGGGGCCAATAAGACAACCTGTCTGCGGTATGGACCGCCCTTCGCCGTGCGCGTGGTTTGAGCATTGGCAATATTTGAAGAAATGACATCCATTCTTAAACGTTCCGCGCTAAGCCCTGATGCGCTTGATTTTATCGCGTTTAAGGAATTCATAAACTATCGCCTTCCTTCCGCAATAGCTTGTCTCAGCATCGAAAGCTGCGAAGACAAAAGCTGAGCCAGACTATTAAAATATAGGTTGTTTTCGGACATTGTCGCCAGTTCAATATCGATATCCACATTATTGCCGTCATTACGCAAAGTGGTTTGCGTATCAATGACAATCTCCGGACTATTTTTCTGATTGATTCGCTTAAGATGTAACGGACTGGTTGTTTCTAACCCCAACTGATTATCCAGCGCCTCATCAAAGCAGGAACGGAAATTAACATCAGCGCGCTTATAACCGGGGGTATTCACATTGGCAATATTATTGGCCAGGACCGAATGCCGGAACGTACTGCCGTTCATGGCTTTTTCCAGCAGGTTGATCAAATCAGGATTACTCATTATCTCACCTACCATCCCGCACATTTTTTTTACTCCTTTATACTTGATTCTCGTTATCTGAACAAATTCCTTTAAGTATCGAATTTTTTTTAGCAATAACGCAACAATAATTATTTTATAACTAATTATACCAAAAATCGGGGAATTATTTAAGCCATTTTGCACCATTTTGCTAAAAAAATAAAGGCTGTGACACAGCGTCACAACCTTTAGATTAAACTTCAAACAACATTTTATTTCTTTTTTATCTTATTTGATTAAACTCTAATATAGCCTCATTTTTGAAAGTTCGTCTAACAGATTTTCATTCAGGATTCTGATATAGGTTCCTTTCATTCCTAAAGACTTCGATTCGATAACCCCGGCACTTTCAAATTTTCTTAAGGCATTTACAATCACGGAACGGGTAATCCCGACGCGGTCGGCAATTTTACTGGCAATCAGCAAGCCCTCTTTCCCTTTTAATTCCGCGAAAATATGCTCGATTGCTTCCAGTTCGGAGTAAGAGAGCGTCCCGATGGCTACCTGAACTGCAGCCTTACGGCGTGCCTCTTCTTCGATCCGTTCGGCCTTTGTGCGAAGGATCTCCATCCCGATAACGGTGGCGCCATATTCACCCAGGACCAAATCTTCATTCGCAAACTCACTGTCATATTTCATTAACAGTAAGGTACCCTGTCTTTCACCGCCACCCATAATCGGCACAACGGTCGTAATCTTTTTATTAAAAGAACAGCCGCTTTCCAGATTAAAAATACATTCATTGGAATCTTTTAATATGTTGGCGTGAGTTTGGGTGATCCTCATCAGTTCCTCATTGTAGGATTCAGGAAATCTATCTGCTTTCATGACCACATCCGCAATTCCGGAACAGACAAAACCATCCATGAAAGCATACCCTAAAATTTTCCCCCTCCTTCCTACAATGTAAACATTACAGTCAATCAGATCACTTAAAACTTTCGCGATTTCCGTAAACTCAACTGGATTGCCAGCGGTTTTTTGCAGCAATTTATTGACTGTGCGTGTTTTTTCCAAAAGTGTTTTCATAATTATCTTCCTCCTATTAATAATTACAAAATAAATCTGCTTAAATCTTGATCCTTCACAATATGTCTTAATTTATCATGAACAAAGTTTTCATCAATCAGGACCTTTTGCGTTTGCACATCCGGTGCCTCAAAGAGGATGTCCTCCAAAAGCCTTTCCACAATGGTGTGCAGTCTTCTGGCCCCGATGTTTTCTGTTTGACTGTTTACAGTATACGCGATATTTGCAATTTCATCAATAGCATTTTCAGTAAATTCTAGCAAAACCCCCTCTGTTTTTAATAATTCTGTGTATTGTTTAATGAGTGAATTACGTGGCTTAATAAGAATGAGCTTAAAATCCTGCTGGGTCAAGCTTTCTAATTCCACACGTATCGGAAAACGTCCTTGCAATTCCGGTAGTAAATCCGAGGGCTTACTTGTATGAAAAGCTCCTGCGGCAATAAACAGAATAAAATCTGTTTTGACCGGTCCATATTTGGTCATTACCGTAGAACCTTCCACAATCGGTAAAATATCTCTTTGTACACCTCCTCTCGATATATCTGTAGTAGAATTATCCTGTCCGGAAATCTTATCGATTTCATCTAAAAAGATAATCCCGTTTTGCTCAGTCCGTTTAACCGCCTCATTAATTACCTCTTCCATATCAATCAGTTTTTGCGCTTCACTTTGGGTTAAGATTTTCCGCGCCTGCGCGACCGGAACCTTCTTTTTTCTTTTTTTCTTGGGGAAAATACTCCCAAACATATCTTGAAAGTTCATGCCCAACTCTTCCATATTGCTACCCACAAAGAAATCCAGCGGCGAGTTGGGCCCGGAATCTTCCACCTCGATCTCCACAAATTCTTCCTCTAATTCGCCATTTTTTAATTTTGCTTTTATACTTTCCCTTTTTTCAGTAAAATTATCCGCCACATTTTGCGGTGCCTGCCCTTCATTAACAGTCACATTACCGCCGAAGAATATTTCAAAAGGATTTTTTTCATAAGATTCCGCCTTCACAGGAGGACACAATAAATCAAGAATGGCGTCTTCCGCCATTTCTGCTGCGCGTGTTTCCACCTCGATCATCTTTTCCTGTTTCACCATCCGCACAGAAATCTCCGTTAAGTCACGCACCATCGATTCAACATCTCTGCCCACATAGCCAACCTCCGTATATTTTGTTGCTTCAACCTTAATAAACGGGGCATTAACTAGCCTTGCAAGCCGGCGGGCTATTTCCGTCTTCCCGACGCCTGTGGGCCCAATCATTAAAATATTTTTGGGGATCACCTCGTCCCGTAAATCTTCCGCCAGCATATTGCGCCGATAGCGATTTCTTAAAGCAATCGCCACGCTCTTTTTCGCCTGCTGCTGACCAACGATATATTTATCAAGCTCCGCCACAATTTCCTTTGGTGAAAGCTCTTTTATCATCAGGACACTACCTTTCCTTTTACATTTCCTCTACCGTGATATAGTTATTGGTATACACACAAATGGTCGCCGCAATCTCGAGGGCTGTGCGCACGATTTCACCGGGTGAACAGTCAGTATGCTTGATTAAGGCTTTCGCTGCCGCTAACGCATAAGGCCCTCCTGAGCCGATGGCCGCGATGCCGTCATCCGGTTCAATCACTTCACCCGTCCCGGAAAGAACCAGCAGATTCTTCCCGTCCGTTACCACTAACAGTGCCTCCAGATTGCGCAATACTTTATCCGTGCGCCATTCTTTGGCCAGCTCCACGGCCGCCCGGGGAAGATTACCATGGTATTGCTCCAGCTTCTTTTCAAATTTATCAAATAAGGAAAAGGCGTCGGCTACGGAGCCGGCAAAACCGGCGATCACCTGATCATGATACAACCGGCGAACCTTTCTGGAATGATGTTTCATAATAATATTCTGTCCTAACGTCACCTGTCCGTCTCCGGCTACGGCGACTTTATCGCCCCTTTTCACGCCAATTATGGTCGTTCCATGAAACACCTTCCCACCTCCTTCTTCCTAATTAACCTTAGTCTTTATGCGCTCTCGGATGAGCTGACCGGTACACCTCACGCAGCTTTTTCTTGGAAACATGGGTATAAATCTGCGTGGAAGAGATTTTCTGATGCCCGAGTAATTCCTGCACGGCACGCAAATCGGCCCCGTGATCCAGCAAATGCGTGGCAAAGCTATGGCGAAAACCGTGGGGGGAAAGATCTTCTTTCGTGCCAACCTGCCGACAATATTTATGGACAATGGTGCGGACGGAGCGGGCCGATAATCTGCCCCCTTTCTGGTTCAGTAAAAGGGCTTTTTCCTGCAAATCAACCGTCCATTTGGGACGAACCTGATCCAGATATAATTGGAGCGCTTTAATGGCTTCCTGCCCGATCGGCACAATCCTTTCCTTATTCCCCTTACCGGTAACCCGGAGAAAGCCATAGGCCGGACCAATACTATGTATATTCAGGGAGGTTAATTCACTGACCCGAATCCCGGCGCCGTATAACAGTTCAAGAATAACTCTGTCTCTAATCCCCGCAGCACTGGAAAGGGAAGGTTGTTCAATCACCGCGGTTATCTCCTGTTCTTCCAGGTAACGAGGTAATTTTTTCGGAATCCGGGGAGAAGCAACATACGCCAGGGGGTTTTGTTTAATAATTTCCTCTTTTAAAAGATAGCGGAAAAAACTTTTCAGGGCAGCTAAGCGCCTCGCCATACTAGTTTTAGCATAATGATGGTCATTCAAATATGCCAGGTATTTGCGCACGGTAAGATGACTGATTTCTTCAACATGTAAATTTATTATATCATAATGTAATTCATTTTCTAAATAGTTTAAGAAGTCATTCCAATCATTATTATACGACTTTACAGTCATTTTCGCCAGATTTTTTTCGTTATTTAAATAAAATATAAAACTATCGACTAATGGAGCTAAAAGCATACGATCACATCCTAAAGTAGACTTTTCCATGCAGCAAACGCTTTTAAGGCTCTCTCAGCTATTAAGGTATTTTTCTTTTCCTTATCTTTAATCCTGACCGGCCAGGGTGGCAAGAGACCAAAAGTAATATTCATCGGCTGAAAATCACTTCTGCCGGGGTCGGTAATGTAATGAAGCAACGCACCCAGCGCCGTCTCCTCAGGCGCAATTAACGGTTCCCGACCCAATAAGCAGCGTCCGGCATTGATCCCGGCCAGCAAGCCGGAAGCGGCAGACTCAACATATCCTTCTACGCCGGATAGTTGCCCCGCCATGAAAATATACGGATGACGCTTTAATTGCGTGGTTGCCGCTAAAACCTTGGGCGAATTAATAAATGTATTCCGGTGCATCACGCCGAAACGGGCAAATTCAGCCTTCTCCAGGCCGGGAATCAGCCGAAAAACCCGCTGTTGCTCTCCCCATTTTAAATGGGTCTGAAACCCGACCATATTAAAGAGTGACGCTTGCTTGTTATCCTGCCGCAGTTGTACCACCGCATAAGGGCGGCAGTTCCGCCGCTCATCATAAAGACCGACCGGCTTCAGCGGGCCAAAAACCAATGTCTGTGGTCCCCGCTGCGCCATCACTTCGATCGGCATACAGCCTTCAAAATATTTTTCCTCTTCAAATTCTTTCAGCGGGTGTGTCTCCGCTGTTACCAGCGCCTCATAAAAGCGGCAGTATTGTTCTTCGTTCATGGGACAATTTAGATAATCGGCGGTTCCTTTATTGTAACGGGAACCCCAAAAGACCTTTTCATAATCGATGGTTTCCCCATAGACGATCGGGGCGGCCGCATCATAAAAATACAAATATTCCTCCCCGGTCAGCCTGGCAATTTCCGCCACCAGCTTCTCACTGGTTAACGGTCCTGTAGCAATAATGGTCAGCTGATCATGATCAGGTAATGTGTCAACTTCTTCCCGGCGCACCTCAATGAGGGGATGCTCCATAATTTTTTGCGTAACCAGCCGGGAAAAAAGGACCCGGTCCACCGCTAATGCACCGCCGGCCGGTATGCGGGCCTCATCTGCGCACGCCATGATCAATGAATCCAACCGCCGCATTTCTTCCTTTAAAAGACCAACCGCATTGGTAATCCCTGCGGCCCGTAAAGAATTACTGCACACTAATTCCGCAAATAAATGACTATGATGAGCCGGGGTCATTTTCACCGGCCGCATTTCAAATAGATGCACTCTCATGCCGCGCCTGGCGATTTGCCAGGCGGCTTCACTGCCGGCCAGGCCGGCGCCGATAACGTTGATTGCCTGCTTCAAATCAACTTCCTCCGTTACAACAATATTAGTGGTAATTACCGCTCCTGCTCCGCCTTTTCGGTATACTTACAGTTTTCACCCGAACAAACGTATTTAGCCCCTTCTTTTTGATTCTTCTTTAAAACAAGTAACTGCTGGCATTGCGGGCAGGTTTTATTCACTGGTTCGTCACAGGAAACAAAATCACACTGGGGATAATTGCTGCACCCAAAAAACTTTCTCCCCCTTTTGGTGCGCCGCGCCACGATTGTCCCTTCCCCGCATTTGGCGCATCTGATTCCTGTTTTCTGCAATAAAGGCTTGGTATTACGACAATCCGGAAAACCGGGGCAGGCCAAAAACTTCCCGAAACGTCCCTGCTTGATCACCAGATGACGGCCGCACTTTTCACAAATCTCCTCGGAAACTTCATCGGCCACTTCAATCTGCCCAATTTCCTGATCAGCGATTTTTAACTCCTCGTTAAAGGGGGCAAAAAACCGTCCTAAAACCTCTTTCCAGTCACTTTGCCCTTCTTCGATCGCATCTAACTTATTCTCCAGATTAGCCGTAAATTCAAGATCAATTATTTCCGGAAAATATTTTTTTAACAGGTCAACTACTAAAAAGCCCAGTTCTGTCGGTACATATTGCTTTTTTTCCTTCACCACATAGCCTCTGCTCACGATGGTCTCCAAAATAGGCGCATAAGTACTGGGACGACCAATCCCCTTTTCTTCCAATGTCTTGATGAGCGTTGCCTCACTATAACGGGCCGGCGGTTGCGTAAAATGCTGTTTGGGATTTAATTCTTGTAACGCTACCGCTTCCTTTTCCTTGAGGGTCGGGAGCTTGCCGTATTCCTCCCTGCTCTCCTTCTCATCGCTTCCTTCAACATATAGTTTGGTAAAGCCCGGGAAAACTACCACCGTCCCGGTTGCTTTAAAAAGGTAATCGAGAACCGTTAGATCCACACTGGTCACTTCCAGATTAGCCGCCGCCATTTGGGAGGCAACAAACCTTTCCCAGATTAATTTATATAGTTTATACTGCTCAGGCTTCAAATATCCTTTGACGGCTTCAGGATCCCGAAAGGTTGAAGTAGGTCTGATACACTCATGGGCATTTTGAATTCTCCCTTTGCTGACATAAGTACGGTTATCTTCTGCAAGAAAAGGCTTCCCAAAAGCAGTTTCGATATAATTTCTTGTTTCCTGTTTGGCCTCCTCGCTAATCCTGGTTGAATCGGTTCTCATATAGGTAATCAAACCGACCGAGCCTTCTTTTTTGCTTAATTCAATCCCTTCATAAAGTTGCTGCGCAATCATCATCGTTTTCTTTGCCGTAAAATTCAGTTTGCGCGAGGCCTCCTGCTGCAAAGTACTGGTGATAAAAGGAGGAGCAGGATTTTTCTTCTGTTCTTTCTTTTTGATTGCTTCAACCAGAAAAGGCTGCTGTTGAATCTTCCTGATAATCTCCTGGACCTGCTGCTCATTCTTTAATTCTGCTTTCTTCCCGCCAATCTTACTAAGCTCAGCGGCAAAAGTCTCCTTCCCTTTCGCCAGTGTAGCCGTCAGGCTCCAGTATTCCTCAGGCGTAAAACTAGTGATTTCGTTCTCCCGGTCACAGATTATCCGCACAACCACCGACTGTACCCGGCCGGCGCTTAACCCCTTTTTAATTTTCCGCCAAAGCAAGGGGCTTAGTTTATAACCGACGATCCGATCCAGCACCCGTCTGGTTTGTTGGGCGTCTACCCGGTTTTGGTCGATTTGCCGTGGTTGATTGATGGCCTCAAGAATTCTCTTTTTCGTAATTTCATTAAATTCCACACGGCATTGCTGCTCGGCAGGCAACTTTAAGAACTCCTGCAGATGCCAGGCAATTGCTTCTCCTTCACGGTCAGGGTCAGTGGCCAGCAAGACTTGATCACTTTTTTGGGCTAAAGTTTTTAACTCCCGCAATAAGTCCCCCTTCCCGCGGATGGTGATGTATTTTACCAAAAAATCATTTTCCACATCAACACCGAATTGACTTTTCGGCAGATCACGAATATGACCCATGGAAGCCCTCACGGTGTATTTTCGTCCTAAATATTTGCCGATGGTTTTTGCCTTGGCTGGCGATTCGACTACTACAAGAATTTTGGTCACTTCATTTCACCTCGAAACAATTTTTCGCTATACCCTTACATAATATTTACCGGGAAGCTGCCTGATTAAACCTTTCAACTCCAACTCCAGCAGCACACGCATGACCATTTCCTGCTGCTCCGGGAACTTTTCAAAAAGATAATCAATATGGACAGGTTCCCAGGCGATCTGCTGATAGATGGCTTTTTCCCCTTGATTGATGGTGCTGATTATGGCTTTTTGCTGATTATATACGTCAGTTTGGAATTCATAGCCCAGTTCTTCTAAAATATCCTGCGGATAAATCACTAATTTCGCGCCTTGCTGAATTAAGCGCAAAGAACCAATACTATTGGGACTGGTTACCACCCCCGGCAACGCAAAAACTTCTTTCCCTTGCTCAAGGGCCAAATCACAGGTAATCAACGAACCGCTGCGGGCCTTTGCTTCCACCACAAAAACGCCCAGGCTCAAGCCGCTGATGATTCTATTCCGGAACGGGAAATGATAATTGAGGGGTTTTGTTCCCGGCGGGTATTCACTAATCACCAGGCCCTTTTCACAAATACGGCGAAACAGACGTATGTTTTCGCGGGGATAGGGGTTATCCAGGCCGGCCCCTAATACCGCCACAGTACTACCTTTCCCCTCTAAAGCCCCTTCATGGGCGGCCGCATCGATCCCCCGGGCCAGGCCGCTCACAATCGTTAACCCGTTTTTACTTAATTCGGCAGAGAACAATTTGGCTTGTCTCGTCCCGTAAATACTGGCCTGACGCGATCCGACCACCGCCAGACAATTGTTGTGCAATAATGATATATCACCACAATAATAAAGAATACATGGAATATTAGAAATTTGCAATAAGAAAAATGGATATTCCGGCTCCAAGCGGGTTAAATATTTAATTCCTTTCGCTAAATATTCCTGCTCCAACTGCTCCGGCGAGATGGCCTTTCTGCCCTGCGCATAGGCGGCGCTGAGTTTTTCTGATAAACCCAGCACAATAGGAAGATCGGCCGCACCCCAGGCGGCGGCAAAAGAACCATAATATTGTTTTATTTTTTCAAAATACTGATTCAGATTTATCCCCAGAATCCTCTGTAAGGCTAAAATACACCGGCGTTCCTTCTCCAAATTCTCCCTCACCCTCGTTCAGGCCCTTCTATTAGTCTGCTTGAACCCTATTTATTATTTTAACGATGTTCCAGAAAAATACAAGAAAAGAGATAGTAATTATTGCTATCTCTTTTCATACAAACTGTGCGCTTTTTAAACATTTATTTTATATTTGTTTCAATCTTAATGGTGTCCCCCGGTTTTAAGACAAGACCCTGTAAACCCTTTTGCTGCAACCGAGCCAAAAAAGCGTAAGGATCCTGTTTAATCACGGGGAAGGTATCATAATGCATCGGAACGGTGATTTTGGCCTGAAGCAGTTCTGCTGCCGTAGCAGCATCTTCCGGACCCATCACAAAATTATCCCCAATTGGCAGTAAGGCATAATCAAGCTGCTTTTGCTCGCCGATCAACTTCATGTCACTGAAAAGACCGGTATCCCCGGCATGATAAATGGTTTTTCCATGCATTTCAATTACAAAGCCACAGGGCGCTCCTGTATAGATTATCTCCCGACCTTGAATAACGGCCGAACTATGCCAGGCAGGAG
>ENA-UOYA01002193-UOYA01002193.1-activated-sludge-metagenome-genome-assembly--contig:-NODE-2193-length-19297-cov-6.229342_pt1 | contig 19297 bp, 16 predicted proteins | sample MGYA00238163_ERZ764804 | MGnify/ENA primary metagenome ERZ764804 (study PRJEB28919, sample SAMN05720223) | activated sludge metagenome | isolation source: Anaerobic digester | place: Hong Kong... | reverse complement strand
CTGCCCGACCGGTACCTTGAGGGAATCTGTCCCCACTGCAAAAAACCGGCACGGGGAGATGAATGTGATCAGGGATGTGGAAAACACCTTGAACCGGGAGAAATCCTGGAACCGACCTGTAAAATCTGTGGCAACCGGGCAGAATACCGGGAGCAGGAACATTTCTTCTTCAAACTCAGCGGATTCCAGGACTGGCTCAGGGAATATCTGGGCGAATTAAAAGGGACCGATAACGCCATCAATTACGCCCTGGGCTGGGTGAATGAGGATCTGCATGACTGGTGCATTACCCGGACACTTGAATGGGGAGTGAAATTCCCAGGTCATGATGATCTGGTCGTCTATGTATGGGTTGATGCCCCCATTGGATATATCGGATTTACCGAGGAGTGGGCAGAGAAGACCGGGAGAGACTGGAAGACATACTGGTGTGGTGAAAACACACGGGTGACCCATTTTATCGGACAGGACATTACCTATCACCATTGTGTCTTCTGGCCGGCCATGCTCCATGGTGCAGGGTATGGAACACCCTATGCAGTAGTTGCCTCAGGAATGCTCAAGATTGATGACCATAAGTTCTCTAAGTCACGAGGATATGTGGTCTGGACCAATGAGGATTATCTTGACCAGGGGCTGCCTGCCGACTACCTTCGGTACTATCTTCTCTCCTACACCAGCCATACAAAAGAGATGAACTTCTCCTGGCAGCTCTTCCAGGAACGGATTAATAATGAGGTTGTCAACAACCTGGGTAACTTCATATACCGCTCGCTTCATCTCTCCCAGAAACAGTTCGGCGGAGTGCCTGAAGGTGTGGTAGAGCAGGAGATCTTTGACCGGATAACCGAGGCCATCGGACAGGTAACCGGGCTTGTTGAGGCCTATGACTTTAAAGGAGCGGTTGATGCAATCCTCGCACTCTCCGCCTGGGGGAACACATATATTCAGAGTAAAGAACCCTGGAAACTGGCAAAGACTGATCAGGCAGCCATGGCACAGGTCATGAGGAACTGTCTTCAGCTGGCAAAAGCCCTGACGCTCCTCATTGAACCGGTTATGCCGGAACGGGCCGAACTCATCTGGAGCCAGCTCGGCCAGGACAGCCTAATAGCCAATAATGGATTTTCAGCCGGGCTTGAACCTCTCAGCCCCGGACCACTTCCTGCACCTTCCATTGTATTCTCAAAAATTGATGATAAGATGACTCAAGAACTCGATAAACGACTCCGTGACCGGATAGATGCTCTGGATGCGGAAAAAAAACCCAAGACCCCGGAGATCTCTATTGAAGAGTTTGCGAAAGTTGAGATCAAGACAGGAAAAATCCTCTCTGCTGAACAGGTTCCAAAATCGGCAAAACTTCTGAGATTACAGGTCAGCATCGGCGATGAAGTACGGCAGATTGTGAGTGGGATAGCCCAGTTTCACAATCCTGAAGAACTGGTCGGAAAAGACGTGGTCGTCTGCACCAATCTGAAGCCGGCGAAGATATTCGGAATTGAAAGTAATGGAATGATCCTGGCCGCCGGAGATAATGCATCCCTTTTAAGGCCTGAAACCCCGGTTCCATCCGGAACAAAAATCAGATAATTAAAAAAATCTCTTTTTTCTGTCACGACATTATCTGCGATAGTGCAGTCCGTATTGCATTCTTCACATCAGGATCAGGTTCTTGTTCCAGTGCCTGCATAAGAGGAGTCTTTGCTAAATCAGAACCAGACCTGGCAAGCCCCTCTGCTGCAATCCTCCGGGTATACGGATGATCATCGGTCAGGAGCCCGATGAGGATCGGAGGAATTCGTGGATCCTGCATCTTTCCAAGAGATTTTGCGGCCATGTACCGGACATGATCCTTTTCATCGGTGGTAAGAGCGATAAGGGACTCAACAACCTGGACATCACCAATCGCTCCCAGTGCTTCAGCGGCCCTGTACCTGATTACCCAGTTAGTATCATTGAGTAATGTAAGTAAGGGTGGGACTGCGGTTTTTCCCATTCCGGAGAGGGATGCTGAAGCATGTGCACGAACTTCCTTATTTGTACTGCGAAGATCTGCCAAGGCAGACTCCAGTTCAAGTGAAGACATGAAAAAAGAATTGGATGTTATCAAAGAAAAGAATGAAGGATTAGGTATTTCCTCCCATCCAAGGCTGCCCCACCTACCTAATCGTTCTCTCTTCTATTGTTATGTGACCGGTGCTACGGTCGGCTGTGCCATTGCAGTTGATGAGTATTCATGTGTCTGAGCCAGATCAAACAGTCCGCGAGCCACAGTTCTCTGCCGGTCTGTAATCTTTGTCGTAACATTTCCATCGCCACTTGCCTGGTAAATGTTATCATAGGTCTCAAAGTTGGTATTCATATAGACCTCTGCTGCCCCGACCGCCAGGGTATTATTCGCATTGGTACCCAGACCCTGGGCATCAAATCCATACCGCAGATTCACCGGGACGGTAGAACTCTCTGAAATCGCACGGCCACCAACCGTCGTCACTGCAGCAACCTCCTGCACATTCATTGCGCTTCCTGCTTCAACAGTTCCTTTGAACGCTGCCCCGTTTCCTCCGGTTCCACCTGCGAACACACAACGACCTACTTCATTTCCATTCGTTGCTGCCCCGAGTGATGTGATGGTTGCTCCCTCATCCCACAGCATCGTACCGCTCTGGCTCTGATCAGCCTGGTAATTCACCGTATGTCTGGCGTAGAGGTTGTCTCTGCCATCAGATACATTGGAACCATCCATATTGTACTCTTTCGTGTACCTCGTAGTTCCACTGGCTGCAAGGGTATTTTCACGATAGGTGAAGATTGCCCTTGTTTCATCTGGTGAAAGTGTATTATTCGCGAGATCCCCATTGGGAAGATTCGTCTGCTGCCACTCCATATCATGATTTACCAGAAGTGTACCGATACAGGTTGCATCGATAGTAGTCGTAATTCCGGTCTGATCATATGTTGCAGAAGTAGGTCTGACAGCAGATGCCCACCCGGTTGTAAGAACCAGGATTATAATAAGCACTGTGCTTAGTTGCCTCATTGTACAGGCATTCATATTAATCAACCCCATCAATTTTCTGACCACATCCGTAGTCAGACTGGTCACGAAAATTTCGTCGGTTATACATATATACCTTGTCAATTTTCAGTGACAGAAAAATTGGAATTTTGACGATATCCAGAAAAATAAATATAAAGAAAATGATTTAATCGAGTGATGAAAATTGGGGGGAGATTTAGGCAAGGTAATCCGCGGGCTTAGGCAGCTCTTCCTTGAGTCCCTTGCGCTTTCTGATCTGCAGGACTATATCCTTGGCAGAACCTGCCGGTACAATCTCAAAACCTGCAAATTCGCTGTTCCACATTGCACGACCTTCAGTTGCTGAACGCACATCTCCGGCAAATCCGAAGAGTTCCGCGACCGGTGCCTTTCCGATGACAGTGATGGTGTCTCCTTCACTGGTCATATCAAAAACCTGACCACGCCGGCTCTGAATCTGTGAGGTTGCACTTCCCATGTGATCCTGGGGGACAGTAATATGCAGCTTCTGCATCGGCTCAAGAAGTGAGTCTCCAGCAAGGAGCATTCCACCCTTGATTGCACTCCGGACGGCAGGGATGACCTGCGCCGGACCACGGTGGATTGCATCCTCGTGAAGTTTGACATCAACAAGCTTGATAAGCATGTTCTGAACCGGCTCGTCAGCAAGCGGACCGCCATCAAGGGCTTCGTGAATACCTTCGATGATAAGTTCCATTGTTTCGTTCAGGTACTGAATACCCTTGGTCATGTCAAGGAAGAGATTGGTAGCATAGATATCCTTGACGTTTTTTGCCTCTTCCTTGTCAAAACCGGCCTTGATCATCATATCACGGCGTTCAAGAGACTCCTGGTTCATGGATATCTCATGGTTCTTGATCATCTCAACAACATGCTCAGGGAGCGGATGAAGTGTAAAGTAGAACCGGTTGTGACGGTTTGGAGACTTACCTTCGACAGGTTCGGTAAGTTCTTGGGTGATGGTTTCACGGTACACCACAATCGGTTCGGAAGTGATGATCTCAACACCCTTATCACGCTTGATACGTCCGGTGATGATCTCAAGGTGCAGTTCCCCCATACCTGAAATGAGGTGTTCTCCCGTCTCTTCATTAATATTGACACGAAGGGTCGGATCTTCCTTTGCGACCTGACGCAGAACATCGACCAGTTTTGGCAGATCCTTCATGTTCTTTGCTTCGACGGCAACGGTAACGACCGGCTCAGAGTAATGCTCAAGGGATTCGAACGGTGTCATTTCCATGAGGCTTGAAACGGTAGAACCGACGATGGCATCCTTCAGACCGGTAACTGCAGCAATGTTCCCTGCATAGAGCTCGGGAACTTCAACACGGGTCGGACCCATGAAAATACCGACCTGCTGCAGACGGTTAACCTTCTTTGCAGTTCCCATGACATACATTTCATTGCCCCGGCTGAGCTTTCCTGAAAAAAGACGACCGGTTGCAACTTCTCCTGCATGAGGATCAAAGGAGATATCAGTGACCATCAGACAGCTGGGTGCATTCGGATCACAGGTGATCATACCCTTTCCTTCAGGACTGTTGACATCACCGTGCCAGATAACACCAATACGGCGTGGCTGAGCCTCTTTTGGATTGGGAAGGAATGATACGACCATATCAAGGACGACTTCACAGAGCGGGCTCTTTTTCCCAAGCTCCTTCATCTCACCCTTCTTACAGTGCTCATATACTTCCTTAAAGGAGATACCTGACTTTTTCATGTACGGGACAGAAATAGCCCAGTTGTACAGTGCTGACCCAAATGCAACCGTTCCATTGGCGGCATCAAGTTTCCAGCCATTGTTGTACATCTCCTCATTCATACCCTTGATCAGCTTGTTGACCTTGTCAATGACCTTACCAAGCCGGATCTGCATTTCCATCTCATCGACCTGAAGTTCATTGATCAGCCGATCGACCTTGTTGATGAATAATACCGGCTTGACACGTTCTTTGAGTGCCTGACGCAGAACGGTCTCAGTCTGGGGCATGGTTCCTTCGACTGCATCGACAAGTACAACTGCTCCGTCTACCGCACGCATTGCACGGGTAACATCACCACCAAAATCAACGTGACCGGGGGTGTCAATCATGTTGATGAGGTACTCTTTACCGTTGTACTCGTGGACCATTGATACGTTGGATGCATCAATAGTGATACCACGTGCCTGTTCTTCCTCATCCGAGTCCATCCAGCAGGCTTTTCCTGCCAAATCTTCACTGATGATACCTGCTCCGGCTAGGAGGTTGTCAGAAAGAGTAGTCTTCCCGTGATCGATATGGGCGACAATACCGATGTTTCTGATACACTCCGGCTGGTTCAAGAGCTGCATAACGCGCTCTACCGTTTTCTTCCCTCGGCTCATATTTCACCTGCAATTTTTAAAAAACAGAAATGGGATTGTTATTTACCGTGCAGACTTAGCAACACGTTCCCGTTCTTCACGCTTTGCGACAGAGTAACACTTGACATCCCCATTTGCAGCAGCAATGAGTTCCTCTGCGAGGGCATTTGCAACGGGTTTCTTCTTCTTGTGAGATGCTGAATAGACACCGGCTGCGATTAAACCGACTGCGGTATTAACCCGGCGCATCGGTGCGGTATCAACAGACTTCGGCACATTGATACCACCATACTTCAGACGGACGGTCTCTTCACGGGGTCCGGCATTTGCGACTGCATCACAGAGTACTTCGATTGGGTTCTTTTTGGTCTTCTGGTGAACAATCTCAAAAGCATCTCTGACAATCCGGATGGCAAGCTGCTTTTTTCCCGTGTTTACTTCAGTACGCATCAGCTGATTGATCAGCCGCTCGACAATGAGCATATTTGCCTTATGAAACTCCTGGCGGGTAAGACGCCCACAGGAATGGGGCACCATCATCGAGTTCAGGTTCACGTACCGTGCAATACCTGGGTCACGGATGGTGACCTCACTTGTGTCCCAGCGGTTAAAGAGGAGACGAGCCGGGGCAGATACTTCTTCACTCATCACGATCACCTGCGTGGCTTCTCCTTCCTGCCTATCACCAGTTCATGGAGACAGACATTGTTCACCTTCGTGACAACAAACCGGACCCCGGGGATATCACCCATAGAACGTCCGAGACGACCGCCGATACCTTCAATTTCGACTTCATCGTGTTCATCAATGAAGTTGATGGCACCATCACCGACTGCAAATGCAGATACCTGACGTCCGTTCTTGATCAGCTGAACACGAACACACTTCCGGATCGCGGAGTTTGGCTGTTTTGCTTCAACACCGATCTTCTCAAGGACGATACCTCTTCCCTGGGGCGCGCCCTCAAGGGGATCGGACTTCAGTTTCAGACCACCTGCTGTTCTCGCAAAATGCGGGTCACTCCAGCGAAATCTCGCAGAGTCACGCTTTAATTTACGTGCTGCAAATTTACCCTGTCCCATTACATCACTCTGATAATCTTCGATAATTCCGCCAATAAGTGGCGAATTAGAATCCAAATGCGCGACGATTCCGATATAAAATGTCGGCTTTGAAACCTGTCTGTATACGTTGACACTTATGCAATATAATAGTTGTATTCACGCCCAACCTGATCTCATGCAGATCAGACTCTACAAAGAGGTCTCATTTGACGCAAGTCACCGGCTGTTACATTACCGGGGGAAGTGTCACAATCTTCACGGCCACCGTTGGAAAGTGGAGGTCTGGCTTACAGGTTACACCGATGAAGAGACAAATATTCTGGTTGACTATAATGAGATCCGTGAGGTCGTGGATTATTATGACCATGAGATCATCCTCAATGAAGCAGATCCGATGGTCCCGCGTATCCAGGAGTTTCATGAGGTCATTACGACTCCTGGTGATCCGACAAGTGAACTTCTGGCACGCCTGATCAGGGATGCCATTGAATTGCGATACAAAGACAGCGGGAGAGATATCATCGTCGATACCATCAGGGTCTGGGAATCACCAACCGGCTGCGCAGAGCTCAGGCATGAAGATCGCTGAAATATTTACCTCACTCCAGGGAGAAGGACTGACCTCCGGCTATCCTACTATCTTTATCCGACTGGCCGGGTGTAATCTTTCATGTTCCTATTGCGATACACCGGCAAGCAGGCAGGATGGAATGGATATGAATGTGAGCGAAGTTGTTGCAGGAGCCCTTTTACAAAAACCACACTATGTCTGTATTACCGGAGGTGAACCACTCCTTCAGAAAAATGAGGTTGCAGAACTAGCCCGCCAGCTTATCAAAGCCGGAAAAATGGTGAGCATCGAAACGAACGGGACAGTTCCTTTTGATGATCTTCCAAGTGACATTTCGATCTGTATGGACGTGAAATGCCCGTCTTCAGGTGAGTTCAGTAACATCAACCTCTTATCTGATTTGAAATCCACCGACTCAGTCAAGTTTGTGGTCGGAACAGATGACGATCTGCAGTACGCTGAAAAAGTCATTATGTCCCACCCGACAAAGGCAGAGATATTCATCTCACCCATTTATGGGACCGATTATCAACGAATTGCATCATATATTCTTTCAAGAAATCTACCGGCACGAATGCAGCTTCAGTTACACAAATTCATAGGACTACCCTGAAATGAAAGCAGTATGTCTTCTGTCAGGCGGAATGGACTCATCCACACTCGCCTGTCTTGCAAAGCATGATGGATATGATATCCTTGCCCTGCACTTTTCTTATGGGCAGCGGACCGAAGAGAAGGAACGGGAATGTGCAAAACGGATTGCCCGTCACCTCAATGCTCTTGAATTCCTCGAGGTGGATCTTACCTATCTAAAGGCAGTTGGAGCCTCAAGTCTGACGGATTATGCAATGCAGGTCAAGGCTCATGAAGATGCAGGAGACGGAATACCAGATACCTATGTACCCTTCAGAAATGCAAACCTCCTCTCGGTTGCCACCAGTTTTGCAGAGGCGCGGGGGGCCGATGCCATCTATATCGGAGTTCAGGCATCAGACTATTCTGGATATCCGGACTGCAGACCAGAGTTCATTGATGCATTCCAGAAGGTTATCACCCTTGGGACTCGCCCGGATGCAGGCATTATCCTGAAGACGCCCTTTGTAAAACTCAACAAAGCAGAGATCCTGAAGATCGGGATGGACCTGAACGTTCCGTACGAAGATACCTGGTCCTGTTATGCAGAGAACGAGGTTGCGTGCGGGATATGTGGATCATGCCATTATAGACTGGAAGCATTCAGACAGATTGGGATACAGGATCCCATCCCCTACCGGTAAATTATGGAGATATATCGCGGACGCAGGCTCTGGGTTGAAAAGCGGGGATTTCATCTCCCGGATGGGCGGGAGATGGAGGCGATTGTCGTCCATCCCGGTGATGCAGTCGTCATACTCCCCCATGAAGGAGATGATATTTTACTTATCAGGCAATGGAGATCTCCCATTGGCACCTATATGTATGAAGCGCCTGCCGGAACCATGGAAGAAGGTGAAGATCCGATGGAGACTGCAAAACGGGAACTCATCGAAGAGACCGGTATGGCTGCAGGGTCCATGCATGCCTTAGGATATATCTATACAACACCAGGCTTTACCGATGAGCGGCTCTGGCTCTTTGAGGCAACAGATCTGGCCCCGTCAAGGGAACATTCCCCTGATGATGATGAAGTCATTGAGCCGGTACGGGTTACTGTACCGCAGATAAGGGAGATGATCCGAACCGGCGAAATCGTGGATGCAAAGACCATTTGCATCTTTTACCGGTGGATATGCGAGCGTTCTGATGAATAACTCATACCTTTTTCTGGTCCTGATTCTTGCCATATCCTTCCTGACTGCAGGCTGCATGGATGCGAGCAATGAAGAGAAAGTGATTGCATCATGGAATCTCTCTCCTGATGGCAGCATCGGATTCTCAGTTCCAGAGACTGTTATTGAAGAACGGGTCCTTGAAGAAGGAAGGAACCTGATCAGTACCGACCTGATATTCAAGGGGTTTGCCGGGGATGTACATGCCATCCTTGTCAGTCCAAAAAATCCGGCTGCATTTCTGGTCTGGGCTCCGGGTGCCAACAATCCCGCTGCCGGCTATGCTGAATACATGCATTATTACCCTGAGCATGGAATTGGGGTGCTCATTATGGATGTCAGGGGAAATGGTGGTGCAACCCCCGGATACCCGATGAATATTGAAAAAGATGCCGGACTCTTTATGCAGGGGGCCTGGCCGGAGTTTTTCCTGATTGCGGCTGATATGATCTCCGCCAAAGAGTATCTCAAAAAAATATATCCGGATATTCCGATCTATGCAGTGGGAGATTCTAATGGGGGGCGGTATGCCGCACTCGCAGCAGGTTCTGATCCAGATTTTGCCGGATATATCGGGATCTCCACATCAGGTTTTCACCACATTGGAGAGGAGTATACATCTCCCATCAGGGAATTTCTCCTGAGCATTGATCCCGATGTCCAGGTTGCCAGGATAGCACCCCGACCGGTCATTCTGTTTCATGCCCCTGATGACCCGGTGATTGCTTTTACAGAGGGGGAAACTCTGGCAGTATCGGCCGGAAAAGAAGCAATCTTCATCCCCTTCAACGGGACTCATGGAGTAAACAGGGAGGTTGATGAGAGGATCATCGCCCTCGTTTCGCCTTCATGAAGTTGAGCAGGGGCAACGGTGAACCTTAAGTCAGCCTCAGATCAATATATACCAGCTTATACTGTAGGATAGTCTCATGAGCGAAGCGGTTGAACTGGACGAAGCAAGACGGAAATATGAATTTAAAAAGATGCTTGAGCGTCTGGAGGCAAAGGAAGGGAGTGGAACCGAACTTATTTCTCTGTATATTCCTCCTGACAAACAGATCTTTGATGTAACCGCCCAGCTCAGGGATGAGTTTGGCCAGTGTGCGAACATCAAGTCCAAGCAGACACGGACCAATGTCCAGAGTGCTATCTCAAGTATTCTTTCCAGGCTCAAATATTATTCAAAGCCTCCGGAGAATGGAATAGCAGTCTTTTGTGGTACCGTTAATAAACACGGGGACCGGCAGGATCTTGAGTGTGATATTGTAAATCCACCTGAACCGCTCAACCTCTACCTGTACAGATGCAGTTCCCGTTTTGAACTGGAACCACTCCGGGAAATGCTTGAGGAGAAGTATGTGTATGGCCTGTTGGTACTGGACAGGCGTGAGGCATACTGGGGATTTTTACGGGGTAACCGGATTGACCCCGTTGGTGGGACAACATCAACCGTCCCAGGAAAACAGCGGAAAGGTGGTCAGTCAAGTATCCGTTTTGAACGTCTCCGTCTTATCGCGATAAATGAATTTTATCAGAAGGTCGGTGAGCGTGCCAGCGAGATATTCCTCAATGAGAAGGACTTTTTTAACCGGTTCAAAGGGCTACTGATTGGCGGGCCCTCTCCGACAAAGGAAGAGTTTGAAGAAGGGAATTTTCTGCATCATGAAGTCCAGAAGCGGATCATTGGACTGTTTGATGTAGCGTATACCAATGAGAGCGGTCTTCCGGAACTTGTCGAAGCGGCAGAAGATGCGCTGAAAGGTCAGGAAGTCATTGAAGAGAAACACCTCATGGACCGGTTCTTTAAGGAACTTGTCAAGGATAATGGTCTTGCTGCGTATGGAGAACAGTCAATCAGGGCAAATCTTGAGATCGGTGCGGTAGACACATTGCTGCTATCGGATAAACTGAGGAAAAGCCGGCTCTCCATAAAATGCGACGCTTGTGGATATACAGAAGAGAAGACCGTCCTTATTACTCCTGGCGAAAATCCGGAGGATATCGAACTTGGCTCCTGTCCAAAGTGTACGTCTCCGCTGGTGCTTGCTGACTCTTCAGATATTGTTGATGAACTGACCTATCTTGCCGACCAGTCCAACAGCAAGGTCGCAATTATCTCTGACGACTTCGAAGAGGGATCACAGTTATTTACGGCATTTGGTGGTATTGCCGCAATTCTCAGATATAGGACAGGATACTGATGTACCTTACAACATGTGATGCAATTGCTGCAATACTCAGGCAGCATACAGGAAAAGAAGATGTCCTGCTGACAGACGGCGGAGATCATGCCGATATCGCCTCAACTATTGCATTTTCCCTGGCAAAAGAACTTAGAAAAGCTCCAGCCATAATCGCCCAGGAGATAGCCGGAGCAATCGGTGATCAGGTAATGGCTGAGACCGGTGCAGAGACCCGGGCTGTCGGCCCTTATGTCAATTTCATCTTCGGAGCAGAATACTGCATGAACGTGCTGGAGCAGGCTGTCCGTGAGGGATACGGAAAAGGGAAGGAAAAATCCGAGCGGGTGGTTCTGGAGCATACATCTGCAAACCCGAACGGTCCCCTTCATGTCGGGCATATCAGAAACACTATCATCGGCGATACGCTGGCCAGATGCTTCCGAAAGGCAGGTTATCCACTTGAAGTCCAGTACTATGTCAATGACATGGGCAGACAGATAGCAATAGTTGCCTGGGGAATTGCAACCCAGGGGGCAGATATCCATGCCAAAGGAAAAGGCGACCATCTGATAGCCGATGTATACATCGAAGCAAACCGCCATCTTGAAAAAGAACCTGCTCTCAATGCAGAGATCGACCGGCTCATGCAACTGGTTGAATCAGGCGATCCTGATACTATCAGCCAGTTCAAGATCCCGGTGAAACGCTGTCTGGACGGATTTAAAGATACCCTTGCCGCCATGCACGTGAAGCATGACCGGTTTATCTATGAGAGTGACTTTATCCGGAATGGCGATACAGCAAAGGTTCTTTCCCGGATCTCCCACCTCCCAGAAGCGCGGATTGAGGAGACCCTCTCTCTTGACCTCTCCGCATTTGGGTTTGAAAAGAATTACATCCTGAGACGCTCTGACGGGACAAGTGTGTATGCCGCGCGTGACATTGCCTTCCACATCTGGAAGGGCCATAACTTTGACCGTGTCATCGATGTCCTGGGTGCTGATCACAAACTTATCGGGACTCAGCTGCAGACAACCCTTGAGATTCTGGGTGAACGGGTGCCGGAGATAGTCTTCTTCGAGTTTGTCTCTCTTCCTGAAGGATCGATGAGTACCCGGAAAGGAAAATTCATCTCTGCCGATGAACTGATTGCAGAGACTGAACGGCGGGCAATGGAAGAGGTTACCGCACGAAGGTCAGAACTCTCCGAAGAGGAACGCAAAAAGATCGCTCACTCTGTTGCGATATCAGCCATCCGATATGATATCATTCGGACCATACCAGAAAAGAGCACGGTGTTTGACTGGAAAGAGGCCCTTGACTTTGAAAAACAGAGCGGGCCATATATCCAGTATGCCCATGCACGTGCCTGTAGCATTCTTGAAAAGGCCGAATCATATACACCCTGTTTTGAGGCAGAAGGAGAAGGAGAGATTGAACTCACCAAGCAGATAGCTCTGTTCCCGAAAGTTATTACCGAGGTTGTCACTGAGCTGAAACCTCATCTTCTTGCGATATATGCCCGTGAACTTGCCGATATATTCAACTCATTTTATCATGCTGAGCCGGTGCTCAGGGCAGAAGGAAAGGTCAGGGACCGGCGGCTGACTCTGGTTGATGCAACGAGAAATACGCTCAAGGAAGCATTGGAAACGTTGGGAATTGATGCACTCCGTGCAATGTGACCAGTCAAAGAAGGCACTCCGTGGGATGGGATACCAGTTCTTCCATCCTGATTCTTCTGCTGCCCTCAAACCCTGCCTCTGGTGTAAACGATCCCTCTCCGGCGGGGATCAGTGTTATAAGAACCAGTTTTACGGCATAACCAGTCACCGGTGTGTGCAGCTTACCCCGACCCTTCGGTGTAATCATACTTGTCTTTTCTGCTGGCGCTCATTTGAACATGAGTATACCGGTGAAAAAGATCTCCTGCCACAGGAGATCGTATCCCGCATTCCATTTCTCCAGAAAAAAGCCCTGGGTGGATATAAAGTCTCTCCAAAGGTTACTAAAGAGAAATGGGAGGAGGCATTACAGCCTGACCAGTATGCCATCTCTCTTGCAGGAGAGCCAACCCTCTATCCGCACCTGCCTGAACTGATTGATTTACTTAATCAGACAGGAGGCACAACATTTCTCGTATCAAACGGCACGATGCCGGATGTATTGAAACGGTGCCATCCGTGTCAGAAGTACATCTCCCTCACCGCCCCTGACCGTGAGACTTATCTTCGGATTGCACGGCCTCGGGAGGACTATTGGGACCAGGTCCTTGAGAGTATCTCGTATCTGGGACATGAAACCGATGCGGGAGACCGGACTGCTATCCGTGTCACCCTTGTCAGGGGGATCAATGACCAGGATCCGGAGGGGTATGCACAGATTATTCAGGAGAGCGGTGCACAATTTGTTGAAGTGAAGGCGTACATGCATGTCGGATACAGCCAGCGGCGGCTTACTATCAAGCATATGCCCCTTCATGACGAGATTGAACATTTTACGAAGAGAATGCTTCCACATCTTTCATACAGAGTCCTGGGTGAAAACACGTTGTCGCGGGTTATCTGTCTGGAGCGAGTTTCATGATATTTGACACAGAAGAGTTTAAAAAACGAGGGAAGGAGGATTTTGAATCAGCATGGCATGCAGGGCCGTCTGTTCTTACCCCCCCGACGACTGATCTGATGTATCCCCGTCTAACGTATTCACGGGCACAGGCCCACCCGGTTTTTGAGACCATTCATCGGCTGAGGGAGGCATACCTCGCCATCGGGTTTCAGGAGGCAGAAAATCCAATCATCGTTGATGAACAGGAAGTCTACCGGCAGTTCGGCCCTGAGGCAATGGCAGTTCTGGACCGGGTATTTTATCTGGGCGGGCTCCCCCGTCCGAATGTCGGAATAGGGAAGGAACAGATTCAGAAGATAAACTCAATTCTTGGGCGTGATCTTTCAGAGGACGAGGAGGAATCACTCCGAAAGACCCTCCATGCATATAAAAAATCAGAGATCGACGGGGATGAGCTGGCCTATGAACTCTCCGGAGTGCTCCATACCGATGATGCCCGGATCGTTGAAATTCTGGACCGGGTGTTTCCGGAATTTCGTGCATTAAAGCCAGAGTCATCCAGACAGACGCTCCGATCCCATATGACGAGTGGATGGTTTCAGACCCTTGGTGCTATCTGGGAGAAAGTTCCCCACCCGATACGACTCTTTTCAATTGACCGGTGTTTCAGGCGGGAACAGGCAGAAGACTCTCACCGTCTCATGAGTTATCATTCCGCATCGTGTGTGGTTGCCGGTGAGTATGTGACCATTGAGGATGGAAAAGCGGTTGCACGGGCACTTTTGTCAGCATTCGGGTATACTGACTTTGAATTCAGGCCCGATGACAAGCGGTCGAAGTACTACATGCCAGATACTCAGACCGAAGTATATGCCGCACATCCTGATCATGGATGGGTTGAGGTAGCAACCTTTGGGATCTATTCTCCGGTGGCCCTGGCAGAGTACGGGGTAGGGATTCCAGTTATGAATCTGGGACTTGGGGTAGAGCGGATGGCAATGATCATGAACAAGGCAAAGGATGTTCGTGAACTCTGCTTTCCCCAGTTCTTCCCCATCCAGTATACCGATACTGAACTTGCAGCAGGTGTCTCATTACTCGCAGAACCCGCTACAACCCCTGGAAAGAATCTTGTCAGATCCCTGATTAATACCGCAGTTACACATAGCACTGCAATCGGTCCCTGTTCATTTGTCGCATTTGAAGGGGAGATTGCCGGAAAACAGATCAGAGTATATGTCGAGGAACCGGAGGAGAACGCAAAACTCCTCGGACCAGCCTGCATGAATGAGATCTTTGTCCATAAGGGCGCAATCCTTGGTGTCCCGGACACGGAAAAGTTTGCAGAGGTTAGAAAGAACGGCATTTCAACAGGAATTTCATACCTCTTCGCTGCCGCATCACAGGCTGCTGCAGAGATAGAGCAGGCAGCACATTTCGGTATCCCGACAACGGTTCAGATAAAGATGGCACGGCTTCCAGGTGATATCAACCTGAAGATTGAGCCCTGGGTCATGCGATATATTACCGATAATAATCTCAAGACTGATGTGAGAGGTCCGGTATTTCTCACAATCAGATCTGAAGTGCTTCCCACTTCTGAAGTATAGAAAAGCCCGATAACCAAATTTTTTAAAAAATATCCAGATAATTATACCAATTTAAAGATATTTTTTCATTTGATTTTATTATCCGTATCTGACTCGGAGCGAGGAGTTCTTCCACAATACTTATCTCTCCTGTGCACAATATTCAAACACTCAGGACACTTATGTACTCCTGATCGAAACATCGGGAAAATATGCTTCTTTAGGGGATGAAATGATGGATGGGATTCGAATAATCAGGCCGGCGGCTATGCTGGCTGTTCTGCTCTGTCTGCTGATGATGACGGCAGGGGCAGTACCACCGCTGCCTGCCGAATTTTATGGTAAAGTAACCGTTGACGGAACACCTGCTTCAATTGGTACTGCGCTGATCGCAAAGATCAATGATCAGGTACGAGGAAAAATTGCTCTTTCCACTGCCGGAACATATGGTGGGACCGGCATCTTTGATGATAAACTCGTTGTTGCTGCAACCGAAGATGATGTGAAATCCGGATCGGCAACCATATCCTTTTATATTGGGGATAAGAAGGCAGACCAGACCGTTCCATTTGAACCAGGTGTTGCCAAAGAACTGGATCTGACGGTTGGCAATTTCGGAGCTGACTTTACGGCAAACCCGACTTCAGGAGCGGCACCACTTACGGTTCAGTTTACTGATACATCCACGACCGAGTGGTCAGTATGGACCTGGGACTTTGGCGACGGAGGTAGCTCGGTCATTAAAAACCCAAGCCATGTATACGAGACTCCGGGAACCTATACCGTTAAGATGACCGTGGGCTCCATGAGCGGATACTACACCGTCACCAAGGATAATTACATTACCGTAACCCAGTCCGGGGGCATTGTTGCTGACTTTACTGCGACACCGACATCAGGGACCGCTCCGCTCACCGTCCAGTTCACTGACACATCAACCGGAAGTCCGACCATGTGGGCATGGGACTTTGGGGACGGAACCACAGAAGGAATGATTGCAAATCCCTCGCACACATACCAGAACGCCGGTACATACACCGTAAAACTGACCGCAAGTTCAGCAACCGGTGGTTCCAGTACCAAAACAAAAGAGGGATACATTACCGTAACCCAGTCCGGTGGCATTGTTGCAAACTTTACCGCAGCACCGACATCAGGTACTGCTCCACTGACAGTTCAGTTCACCGACACCTCAACCGGAGGTCCGACCATGTGGTCGTGGGACTTTGGTGACGGTACAACGGAAGGAATGCTCGCAAATCCCTCACACACATATCAGAATGCCGGAACATACACCGTAAAACTAACGGCAAGTTCAGCAACCGGTGGCTCCAGTACCAAAATTCGGGAAGGATATATCACCGTCAGCCCCTCGGGCTCCGGACCCACTGCAGCCTTTACCGTTGACAAGCGGAGTGGGCCAAAACCCCTGACTGTTCAGTTCACTGATCAGTCCACCGGAGGGCCGACCATGTGGGCATGGGACTTTGGAGATGGTGGAACCTCAATGGTCGCATCACCTTCATACACCTACCAGGAAGCAGGAGTGTATACCGTCAGTCTGACCGCCTCCAACACAGCAGGATCTGATACCAAGACAGAAAAGGACTATATCTCTGTGACCGGAGACATACCGCCTCCGGTAGCAATGTTTGAAGCAACACCACTCTCCGGCTCTGCTCCACTGACGGTCCAGTTCACTGACCTGTCAATCGGACCGCCAACTTCCTATGCATGGGACTTTGGGGATGGCGGAACTTCAACCGAGGCAAATCCAAGCCACGTATATTCCGCTGGTGGCACATATACCGTCAAGCTCACGGTGAAGAATAGTGGCGGATCTCACACCATGACCCGTGAGAATTACATATCTGTTGGTGGATCAGGAATCGTTGCAGACTTCTCTGGAACACCGACCTCAGGAACCGTGCCACTCACCGTCCAGTTCACTGACCTCTCGACCGGCGGGCCGACCATGTGGGCATGGGACTTTGGGGATGGCGGAACCTCGATGGTTGCATCACCTTCATACACCTACCAGACCCCGGGAACCTACACGGTCAAACTTACCGCATCATCTCAGACTGGTGGCACGAGCACCAAGGTCAGAGAAGGATATATCACCGTATCTCCTGCCGGAGGCATTGTTGCAGACTTCTCTGGAATGCCAACGTCAGGGACTGTTCCACTCACCGTCCAGTTCACTGATCTCTCAACCGGTGGACCGACCATGTGGGCATGGGACTTTGGGGATGGTGGAACCTCAATGGTCGCATCACCATCATACACCTACCAGACCCCAGGAACCTACACGGTCAAACTTACCGCATCATCTCAGACTGGTGGCACAAGCACCAAGGTCAGAGAAGGATATATCACGGTCTCCCCATCGGGCGGTATTATTGCAGACTTTGTTGGAACCCCAACGAGTGGAAATGCACCTCTGACAGTCCAGTTCAGTGACCGTTCCCAGGGTGGGCCGACCATGTGGTCATGGGTCTTTGGAGACGGTGGAACCGCACTGGTTGCAAATCCGGTACATGTATATCAGCAGCCTGGCAAGTACACCGTCAGTCTTACGGCGAGCAATCAGGCATCATCTAATACTGCAGTAAAGACAGATTATGTCACGGTCTCTTCAGGACCGGTTGGTTCAGGATCAATCAGGATAATTTACGCACCTGATCGGTCGTCTGTTTATCTTGATAATGCCCTGAAGGGTGAGACAAAATTCCTGCAGACGTTCAGAATAGAGAATCTCCCGGCAGGAAGCTACCAGCTGAAAGTTACCAAGCCAGGATTTTCAGATTACTATGTGAACGTTCCGGTTACTTCAGGCAGGGCAACTGAGGTCGTTGCAGATATGAGACTGCAGCCAAGCCAGAATGGTATCCTGAGCGTGTATACCTATCCGGCCGGATCAACGGTATATGTTGATGGCGTGGAGGCAGGAACTGGTCCGCTCTGGCTTGCCGACGTAACTCCGGGTATGCATCAGGTACGGGTCTCCTCTGCAGGGTATCTTGACTGGAACCAGGCTATTGATGTGAAAGGTGGCGGAAGTGTGAACTATGTGACCGCCGCTCTCTATCCGTCATGGTGGACACCCATTTACGGATATGTGATGATCTCATCCATGCCAGGGAACGGAGTGGCCTACCTTGATGGAGTGGCTCAGGGTAAAACTCCGGTTACCCTGTCACAGGTTTCTCCAGGGCAGCATACCATCAGAATCGAACTGCCCGGCTATCAGCCTTGGGAACAGGTCGTGAATGTTATGGAAGGAAGAACATCGTATGTCCTTGCCCAAATGACCACCGGTGGCAGCAGCGGCACAACCCCAGTGATTGTTGCATCTGCAGGGAATACGACAAATTAATCTTTTTTTTAATTTTGTCCTTTATTGAGGACAGAGAGGAGTGAGAGTGCTGAAAAAGAGTTATGTTCTAAAAAATGGGCCCGCTGAGATTCGAACTCAGGATCTCCGCCGTGTGAAGGCGACGTCATAACCAGCTAGACCACGAGCCCCATGAACTGATATGCACCGATTGAATAGAGATAAACCGTGTCGGCTACAATGATGCTCTTATAGATACGTTGTAGAGACATATAAATCACATCCAGATATTTCGTGGAATTCCTGCTTGGTTTCCCTGTTGATGAGAGGACGACGATCTCTTTCATTCCAACAAAATATTATGATGAGGTTTTCTTTAAAAACCAGGCCATATTTTGTCCAAGATTTTTCATGGTATTAAGACCTTCAGCATCACTTTTGACATCCCCTGCCTGAAGACCCATGCCCATATTCCAGTAAGTTGAACCCACGGTAAACATGCCACTAATCCCGAACAGGTGATTGATAGTATCATACGCATGAGTGGCCCCGGCCCGCCGGACCGCTACAACAGCTGCACCTGCTTTCCGGTGAAATTTCCCTCCATTTGCTATGGCAACAAAACCCGCACGGTCAATGAGAGCTTTGACCTCAACAGACACATCGGTAAAGTAGGTAGGGGTTCCGATGATGATCCCATCTGCTTCTATCATCTTTTCAATACACTCATTGACAAAGTCATTATCAATGACACACCGGTTAT
>ENA-UOYA01002191-UOYA01002191.1-activated-sludge-metagenome-genome-assembly--contig:-NODE-2191-length-19302-cov-7.731127_pt1 | contig 19302 bp, 21 predicted proteins | sample MGYA00238163_ERZ764804 | MGnify/ENA primary metagenome ERZ764804 (study PRJEB28919, sample SAMN05720223) | activated sludge metagenome | isolation source: Anaerobic digester | place: Hong Kong... | reverse complement strand
GTGGCTGCGATCAGGATGACCCAGCCGTTCTCAACGCCGGGCAGCAGCGCGTCCTGCTGTGCCTTGGTGAACCGATGGATCTCGTCGAGGAAGAGCACTGTGGTCAACCCATAGAGGTCACGGCTCGACAGGGCCTCCTCCATCACCTGACGCACATCCCGAACGCCGGCGGTGACGGCGGAGAGCTCGACGAACTTACGGCCCGAACTGTGAGCGATCGCCTTGGCCAGTGTGGTCTTGCCTGTGCCGGGAGGCCCCCAGAGGATGATCGACACCGATCCCTGCTCGCCGCTGCCCTCCCCCGCGAGGCTGACGAGGGGCGAGCCCGGCGTCAGCAGGTGCCGTTGACCGGCAATCTCGTCAAGTCGAGTGGGGCGCATCCGTACCGCGAGCGGGGTTGACCCACCGCGCAGTCCGGTCTGTGCGTTCATAGCGGCAATGCTAGCCGCGGCCACCGGCGGCACCATTCGGCCTGACTGTCGTAAAGTTACTCGACCCCAAGCATCATCCCGAAGGAGATCAGCCGTGGCTGCGAGCAAGAACACCGAGCGTGAGGCACGCGAGGCACGCGAGCGCCTGCGCCGCTACAACGCCCGGCAGGCCGTGCACGAGAACCAGCTCAAGCGTCGTAAGCGCGACAACTGGTACGCGGTGGGAGTGCTCGTGATCGTTGCATCCGCGGCCGCCGTGCTCCAGATCTTCTACTTCAATGGCGGTCCGGGAACTCCGACGCCGGTTCCCTCGGCGAGCGAGACGGCGCCGCCGGCGACGGGTCAGAACGTCGGTGACGTGCCCGATCCGAGCTTCGCGCAGGGCAAGACCTACACCGGCACCCTGGGCCTCAACGACATCGAGCTCGGGATCACTCTCGACGGTGCCCTGGCACCCCAGGCCGTCTCGAGCATCCTCGCTGACTCGCTGACGGGCTACTACGTAGGCAAGACGTGTCACAGACTGGTCGTAAGCACCGGCGCCGGGCTCCTTCAGTGCGGCTCTCTAGACGGCACAGGGGCCACTGACCCCTCGTACAGCTTCGGCCCGATCGAGAACGCCCCGGCAGACGGCATCTACCCGGCCGGCACGATCGCGATGGCGCGCGCGTCGGGAGACGCCTACAGCAATGGTCGGCAGTTCTTCATCGTGTTCCAGGACTCGACGCTGCCCAATGACGCTGCGGGCGGCTACACCGTCGTCGGAAGTGTCACGAGCGGCCTCGACAGCCTGATGGCCCAGATCGCCAACGCGGGAACGGCCGATGGTTCGACCGATGGCGCGCCTCTGGTTGCGACCACGATCACGAGCCTCACGATCCAGTAACGCAGTCGGAGGCCCGGGCCGCTTGCCATAAGCTGGTGAACGCCCGCTGGGCTAGGTAGCAGACATCCTTTCGAGCAAGGTGAATCACGTGACTGACGAGACGGCTCCGTGGGGCCGCGTTGATGAGACGGGCACCGTCTATGTGCGCGAGGCCGCGGGCGAGCGTGTCGTGGGGCAGTATCCCGACGGCACTCCCGAGGAAGCCCTCGCCTACTTCGAGCGCAAGTTCACCGAACTCGCCGGCCAGGTAACCCTGCTCGAGCAGCGGGTCAAGCGCGGCGCACCGGCGGCCGACGTGGCCAAGACCGTGAAGACGCTGGGTGCGAGCATTGCCGGCGCGAACGCCGTGGGCAATCTCGCCGCGCTGCAGGCACGCATCGAGGCACTCGGCGGCACCGTGAGCGAGCTCACTGAGAAGCAGAGCGAAGAGGCCAAGGCGTTGGTCGCAGAGGCACTCGCCGAACGCGAGGCCCTGGTCGTCGAAGCGGAGACCCTCGCCGCACAGGATCCAGCGAAGGCGCAGTGGAAGCAGGTCACAGCCACCCTCGACGACATCTTCGCGCGCTGGCAGAAGCATCAGTCCGACGGTCCCCGTCTGCCGAAGACCGAGTCCAACGAACTGTGGAAGCGATTCAGGGCGGCCCGAGCCACCATCGACGGACACCGCAAGGCGTTCTTCGCCGAGCTCGACAGCGTGCACAAGGACGCGCGGGCAACGAAGCAGGCGCTCGTGGAGAAGGCAGAAGCGCTCATCTCGAAGGGTGCCGACGGCATTCCGGCCTATCGCGCGCTTCTCGACGACTGGAAGGCCGCCGGACGCGCTGGCAAGAAGTTCGACGACGCCCTGTGGGCGAAGTTCAAGGACGCGGGTGACGCCCTCTACTCCGCGAAGTCGGAGATCGACGCGAAGGACAGTGTCGAGTTCGAGGCGAACCTCGCGCTCAAGCTCGAGTTGCTCGCCGAAGCCGAGCCGCTCGTGACCGAGACCGACCGCGTCAAGGCCAAGGAGGCGCTGCTGTCGATTCAGAAGCGCTGGGACAAGATCGGCAAGGTTCCGCGCGAGCAGGTGAAGGTCGTCGAGGATCGGCTGCGCAAGGTCGAGGCCGCGGTTCGCAAGCTCGACGAGGACCACTGGCAGCGCAATAATCCCGAACGGCAGCAGCGCGAAGAGGGCTTCCTCGGACAGCTCACCGAGGCGATCGCCAAGCTCGAGCGCGAGCTCGAGGCAGCGAAGGCCGGTGGCGACAAGAAGAAGATCGCCGAGGCCCAGGAAGCGCTCGACGCGCGCCGCGCGTGGCTCGGTGCGCTCAAGAACTAACAACCGGCATTCGTGCACGGATTGGCGGCCCTGAGTAGTCGCGACGATATGGGTTCGTCATGCTCGAGGGATGACTCCGCGCTCGCCCCTCGTCTTGTCCGCTGACGACCTTCCGCTCGCTGAGCTGCTCGCGGCCCGGCTAGACGGCGAAGTCTTCGGCATCGGATCCGGTTTCGCCTCGGTTGCTGAGCTGGAACAGCCCCAGCACCGAGCGGCCTCACTTGGGGCCGCCAACTCCCGCTTGATCGCGGAGCAGCGCACCGCGGCGTGGATCTGGGGAGCTCTAACGCGGGCACCGGAACGCCACGAGTTCTGTTCGACCCTCACAGAGCGGGTCGCCCACCAGTCGTCACGTTTCATCACCGTGCGTGAGGTTGTGCTCGACCCCGACGACGTCATCACCCTGGCGGGCCGACAGGTGACCACGCCCTTGCGCACCTGCCTGGATCTCGCGCGCTTCAGTGCGGAGTTCGGTCGGCCGGAGCGCGCGATAGTCCGAGACCTCATGAGCCTCGCCGGGGTGGGCATGCTGGACTTCACCCGTCACCTCAACCGGCGACGCAACCTCCCGCACAAGACCGTGGCGCTCGCGAGGCTCACCGAGTGCGTGGCCGCCTAGCCCGAGTTCACCCGATACACGTCGTACACGGCGTCGATGCGACGCACGGCATTGAGAACCCGGTCGAGGTGGGTCGTGTCGCCCATCTCGAAGACGTAGCGGCTGAGGGCCAGTCGGTCGCTCGAGGTGGAGACCGTCGCCGACAGGATATTAACGTGGTTCTCGCTGAGCACCCGCGTGATGTCAGACAGCAGCCCAGCCCGGTCGAGGGCTTCGACCTGGATCTGCACCAGGAACAGCGTCTTCGACGTGGGTGCCCACTCGACGTCGATCATGCGCTCGGGTTCCTGAAGCAGGGATGCCACGTTGTTGCAGTCACTTCGATGCACCGACACCCCGGCCCCTCGCGTGACGAACCCGACGATGTCGTCACCCGGCACGGGGGTGCAGCACTTGGCCAGCTTGACCAGGATGTCGGGCGCCCCGCGCACCAGCACTCCGGAATCGCTGTTCTTGAGCGCGCGACTCCTGCCCTTGGGCGCGAACTCGATGTCCGAATCCTCGGTCTCCGCCTCGCTGTGCAACGACGCGAGAACCTTCTCGATCACGGACTGCGTCGACACGTGCCCCTCGCCGACGGCGGCGTAGAGGGCCGAAACGTCGTCATAGCGCATCTGTGCGGCCACCTCGGCGAACGAGTCCTGGCTCATGAGCTTCTGCAGCGGGAGATTCTGCTTGCGCATGGCACGGGCGATCGCATCCTTGCCCTGCTCGATCGCCTCCTCGCGGCGCTCCTTCGTGAACCAGGCCCTGATCTTGTTGCGGGCGCGCGTGCTCTTGACGAAGTTCAGCCAGTCCTGGCTGGGCCCGGCGTCCGGGCTCTTCGAGGTGAAGACCTCGACCGAGTCGCCACTGTTGAGCGCGCTCTCGAGCGGAACCAGACGACCATTGACCTTCGCACCCATGGTGCGGTGACCGACCTCGGTATGCACGGCATAGGCGAAGTCGACGGGCGTTGCCCCGGCGGGAAGGCCGATGACCTTGCCCTGCGGGGTGAAGACGTAAACCTCTTTGGCGCCGATCTCGAAGCGGAGGCTATCGAGGAACTCCCCCGGGTCCTCGGTTTCGGATTGCCAGTCGGTGATGTGCGCGAGCCAGGCCATGTCAGCGTCGTCGTGGCGACCGCCGGCATCCTCGCCCTTCGCGCGAGCCTTGTACTTCCAGTGGGCTGCGACACCGAACTCCGCGCGCTGGTGCATCTCGTGGGTACGGATCTGGATCTCGACAGCGCGGCCCTCCGGGCCGATCACCGTCGTGTGCAGCGACTGGTAGAGGTTGAACTTCGGGGTGGCGATGTAGTCCTTGAAGCGACCCGGAATCGGGTTCCAGCGGGCGTGAATCGACCCCAGTACCGCGTAGCAATCGCGCACCGAGTTCACCAGCACCCGAATGCCGACGAGGTCGTAGATCTCGTCGAACTCGCGGCCGCGCACAATCATCTTCTGGTAGATCGAGTAGTACTGCTTGGGCCGACCGGCGACGCTGCCCTTGATCTTCGCCGCCTTGAGATCGTCGTTCACGGCATCGATGACCTGCTGCACGAACTGCTCGCGTTGAGGCGTGCGCTTGGAGACCAGACTCTCGATCTCGACGTAGAGCTTGGGCTGGAGCACCGCGAACGACAGGTCCTCAAGCTCGAGCTTGATCGCCTGAATACCGAGGCGGTGCGCGAGCGGTGCGTAGATCTCCAGAGTCTCCTGCGCCTTGCGAGTCGCGGATGCCTCCTCCACGAACCCCCAGGTGCGCGCGTTGTGCAGGCGGTCGGCGAGCTTGATCACCAGCACCCGGATGTCCTTGGACATTGCCACGATCATCTTGCGTACGGTCTCGGCCTGGGCGCTGTCACCGTACTTGACCTTGTCGAGCTTCGTCACGCCATCCACGAGCATGGCGATCTCTTCGCCGAAGTCCTTGCGGAGCATCTCGAGCGTGTAGGCGGTGTCCTCGACGGTGTCGTGCAGCAGCGCCGCCGCAAGTGTCTTGGCTCCGATCCCCAGGTCGGCGAGGATCTGGGCCACCGCGATGGGGTGGGTGATGTAGGGCTCGCCACTCTTGCGTTTCTGCCCGGAATGCGCCTTCTCGGCAGCGGTGTAGGCCCGCTCTATCAGGGCGATATCCGCTTTCGGATGATGCGTGCGCACTGTCTTGATGAGCCGGTCGACCGCACCCGAAGGCTGGGCGCGCGAGAAGATGCGAGGCAGCAGGGTGCGCAGCGAGGCGGCGCTCTGCGTGGTCTCCGTCATGCGCGCACCTCCACCACTGATTCTAGGTCGCGGAGGATTGCACTACCTCGCCACCGGCGGCCCGCCAGGCCATCATCCCGCCCGCGACGTTGATGGCTTCGAGATCCAGAGAACGCAGGTACGCGGTCACCCGTTCGGAGCGAGCCCCGCTGTGGCACACCACGTAGACGGTTCGATCCTCGGGGACCTCAGCGATCCGCTCCTGGATTGTCGACATCGGCAGCAGGTGGGCGCCAGGTGCATGACCCGCGTCCCATTCATTCTGCTCCCGAACGTCGAGCAGGTAGCCGCCGTCCGCCACGAGCGCAATCGCGTCCTCGACCTCGACTTCGGTCGCCCCTGCGCCGGCACCGGATGTCATGAGATCAGCGCACCGCGCCCGTGGTGGAGCGTGACGTGTTCGCAACGACCTTCTTGGTCGACTTGGCGATCTCAGGCTCGTTCTCACGGAGCTGGGAGTAGAACGGCGCACCGATGAAGATCGTCGAGTACGTGCCCACCAGGATTCCCACGAACAACGCGAGCGAGATGTCACGCAGCGTTCCCGCGCCCAGCAGGGTCGTTCCGATGAAGAGAATCGCCCCGACCGGAAGTGCCGCAACAACACCCGTGTTGATGGATCGCACCAGGGTCTGGTTGACGGCGAGGTTGACCGACTCGGCGAATGTGCGACCGGATCCCTCACTCGTGTTCTCGCGAATCTTGTCGAACACCACGACGGTGTCGTAGAGCGAATAGCCGAGAATCGTGAGGAAACCGATCACCGCCGCCGGGGTGATCTCGAAGCCGAAGGCGCCGTAGACACCGACGGTGATGATCATGTCGTGGAACAGGGACACGATCGCTGCCAGCGACATCTTCCACGTGCGGAAGTAGATCGCCATCAGGATTGCGGCCAGGGCGACGAAGACGATGAGCGCCCGGACTGCTGCGCCGGTGATGTCGGCACCCCACGATGGGCCGATGAATGACGATGTCACCTGGTCGGCGGGCACGTCGTATGCCGCGGCCAGCGAATCGCGAACGGCGGTCGACTGGTCGGTCGTGAGCTGCTCGGTCTGCACCCGCACAGAATCGGTGCCGACGATCGAGACACGCGGCGTGGCATCCGCCACCACACTCGTGACGGCGTCGGACGCGACCTGCTGATCGACGTGGGCGACGCCGGAGATCTGGAACTCAGAACCGCCGCTGAACTCGATACCGAAGACGAATCCGCCCCGCAGGATCGGAAGCAGGATCGAGAGGCCGATCATCACGAAAGCGATCGTGTACCAGATGCGACGTCGGCCGACGAAGTTGAACGAGCGCTCGCCCGTGTACAGGTCATTGCCGAACTTGGCGAAACTGGCCATCAGGACTCCCCTCCGTCGGTCTTCGTACTGGATCCGGAGCTGAGCTCTGCGGCCTTGCGCTCGGCGATGGTCTGGCGGCGCGCTGCCTCGCGGCTGGCGCCATCCTTCTTCGCCGTAGTGACCGGGGCACGGAACTGCGCGCGCCCACGATAGACGGCACCCAGAGCGGTGGGGTCAAGTCCGCTGAGCGGATGCCCGCTCGAGAAGAACCGCGTCGTAGCCATGAGTTGCAGTATCGGGTGGGTGAACAGGATCACGACGAGCACGTCGATCACGGTGGTGATACCCAAGGTCAGAGCGAACCCCTGAACGTTGCCGACGGCGAGCACGAAGAGCACGACCGCCGACAGCAGGTTGACCGCCTTGGCCGCGTAGATCGTACGCAGCGCACGCTTCCACCCGGACTCCACGGAGGAGACGAGACTCTTTCCGTCACGCAGCTCGTCACGTATTCGTTCGAAGTACACGATGAAGGAGTCCGCGGTGAATCCGATCGCGACAATGAGGCCTGCGACACCGGCCAGCGACAGGCGGTAGCCGTAGCGCCACGACAGAAGGATGATTACCAGATAGGTCAACACCGCCGCGATCACGAGGGATGCGACGGTGACGAGACCCAGTAGTCGGTATTGGAACAGCGAGTAGATCACGACGAGCACGAGGCCGATGAGGCCGGCGATGAGCCCGCTGAACAGCTGAGTGGATCCGAGCGTCGCCGAGATCACTTCCGAGCTCTGCACCGTGAAGCCGATCGGCAGGGCGCCGAACTTGAGCTGATCGGCGAGGGTCTTCGCACTCTGCTGGGTGAACGAGCCGCTGATCTGTGGCTTGCCGTCGGTGATGATGCCCTGCGTGGTCGGCGCAGAGATGACCCGGCCATCCAGGACGATTGCGAATCGGTTGCGCGGGTCGGTCTGCGGGAAGCCGTAGAGACGCTCGGTCACCTTGGCGAACTTCTGGGTTCCCTCGTCGTTGAACGTGATGAACACGCCCCACTGGCCGGTGCTGACACCCTGGCTGTTCATGATCAGGCCGCTCGTCGCGTCGGAGATCGTGTCACCGGTGACCTCAACCGGGCCGAGGATGTACTTGTAGCTACCGTCAGTCTCACAAGTGATGAGGGGTTCATCGGCGGGAGCGACATTGGTATTCGCCTGATCGAGGCTCGCGCAGTCGAAGTTCTGGTACTCGGCATACAGCGCCTCGGTGACCCAGCTCGGGTCCGAGGCATCCGTGGGGCTGGCGGTGGGTGTGGTCGAGAGCCCCTCGGTCGGCACCGGGGTGGGCGTCGAGCCGTCGGCGGCACTCGTGGCTGCGACATCCGTGAAGATCACGGGTCGGAATTCCAGCTTGGCCGAGGCCTCAATGCGGCGCAGCGTCTCCTCGTCAGGCACACCGGGGATCGAGACGACGATGTTCTGCGAGCCCTCCGTACTGATCTCGGCCTCGGACACACCCGCGGCGTCGATGCGCTGCCGGATGATCGACACAGCCTGATTGAGCTGCTCCTGGCTGACGGTCTCGCCGCTCTCGAGCTTCGGCGCGAGACGGATCTGGGTGCCGCCCTCGAGGTCAAGACCGAGCTTGGGGGCCCACGAACTGCCCCCGAAGATCACGCCGGCGGCGTTGATCGCGATGAGGCCCACGATGATGACGCCGAGCCACGTGAGCGAACGCCACGCCTTCTTCACGGGGGTAGATCTGGCCACCGGCTATTACTCAGCTTTCTCTGTGGGTTTGCGTCGGGTGCGCGGGCACCCGAAAGTGCCAGCCACGGCCGGTGAGGGCGCGGTGGCTAGCACCCAAGGGTAGTGGTTATTCGCCGGCCTTTTTCGTCGTGCGACGCGGCTTCTTCGCCTCGTCGGTCACGCGCTCGCCATAGGCGGGCTCAGCAAGCGGGATGGCGCTGTCCTCGTTGAGCTTGACGCGGTCGCGCTCCTCGGCCTCGCGGTTGGCGATGGCCATGGCCTCCTCGACGGAGCGAGGGGCGTTCGGGTCGATGTCGTCGGCGGTGACGACCTTGGCGATGGTCTGGCTGTGCACGCGCACGACGGTGCCGGGGGCGACCTCGACCTCGGCGACCTTGGTCAGGTCATCCATCGACTTGAGGGTTCCGAACAGGCCGAAGTTGGTCATGATCTCGGCACCGGGAACGATCTGCGAACGCAGCTCCTCCTGCTGAGCCTTGCGCTTGCGGCTGTTGCGGAACATGAAGAAAACAAGCACCGCAAGAATGACGAGCATTCCAATAGTCAACGGATCCATGGGTTACCTTCCGAGAGGGAGTCTGACCGGCAAGCCTAGTGAAGCTCGCTGAGCGGTCCTTGAGAATTATAGGTCATCCCCGAAGAGCCCCAGGGTGGCGTGCTCAGCTCGGGGCGGCGTCATCCCGAAGTGCTTCCATGCTGCTCGGCTGGCGACCCGCCCGCGGGGAGTGCGCGTCAGAAGGCCGATGCGCACCAGGAACGGTTCGACCACCGATTCGATCGTCTCCGATTCCTCGCCCACCGAGACAGCAAGCGTATTGAGTCCCACCGGTCCGCCGTCGAAACGGCTGAGCACGGTGTGCATCACTGCCCGGTCCAGTCGATCGAGTCCGAGCTCATCCACGTCGTACAGCTCGAGGGCTGCGTGAACGGCGTCGATGCCGGCGCCGGACCCCTTGACGAGCGCGTAGTCGCGCACTCGGCGCAGCAGCCGGTTGGCGATACGCGGGGTGCCCCTGCATCGCCCGGCGATCTCGGCGAGTGCCGCCTTGTCGATGTCGAGCTCGAGCAGCCGTGCTGCCCGCTCGAGTACCTGCTCCAGCTCCGCATCGTCATAGAACTCGAGGTGGGCAGTGAATCCGAACCTGTCGCGCAGCGGGTTGGGCAGAAGGCCGGACCGCGTCGTCGCCCCCACGAGAGTGAACGGCGAGAGGTCGAGCGGAATAGACGTTGCCCCCGCGCCCTTACCGACCATGATGTCGATGCGGAAGTCCTCCATCGCGAGGTACAGCATCTCCTCGGCCGAGCGCGCCATGCGGTGAATCTCGTCGATGAAGAGAACCTCGCCGGGCACCAGTGACGAGAGCACGGCAGCCAGATCGCCCGCGTGCTGGATGGCCGGACCGCTCGACATGCGCAGCGGTCGACCGCTCTCGTGCGCGACAATCATCGCCAAGGTGGTCTTGCCGAGCCCGGGTGGGCCAGCCAGAAGGATGTGATCGGGGGTGCGATTCTGCATCGCCGCAGCCTGCAGCAGAAGCTGGAGCTGACCGCGCACCTTGGTCTGACCGATGAACTCGGCGAGCGAGCGTGGCCGCAGGGCACCCTCGAAGGCCAGCTCGGCCTCGGACTCGGGTGTTGGGCGGATGATCGATTCCGGTTCGGTCACTGCGAGTTCACCGCCTGCGGCCCGAGTGCTGCTAGGGCGAGCCTGAGCAGCGCCGGCACCGATTCACGATCGGAGTCAGAGGCACTGAGCAGGGCATCCTCGACAGCTTGCGCAGCGACACGTTCTGGCCAGCCGAGTCCGGTCAGAGCAATGGCCACGTTCTCGCTGACGGTGCTGGAGCGAGACGTGGCGGATGCCCGTGCCGTGGGCACCACGAGCAGCTTGCCCGCCAGCGACACGACGATCAGCTTGGCCGTCTTGGGCCCGATGCCGGACACCTTCCTGAACGCGGCATCGTCCTCCACAGCGACGGCCTGCGCGATCTCGCCCGGGCTCATGGCGGCGAGGACGCCCATCGCGCTCTTCGGGCCGACACCCGTCACCCCACGGAGCAGATCGAAGACGGTGAGTTCGTCGGCCTCCGAGAAACCGTAGAGCGAGAGGTCGTCCTCCCGCACGATCAGCGCGGTGCGCACCGTCGCCTCACTACCGACACGAAGTGACAGTGCGTGCTGCGGAGTGACCTGTACGTTCAGACCGACGCCACCGACCTCGATCACGACGGTCGTTCCGACGGCCGCGAGAACGGTACCCCGAACCGACGAGATCATGAACTCACCCTCCTGGCAGCGGACTCCGCCTGCTGCCACGCCCGTTGGGCCGGAGTCAGCGGGGCACCGATGGCGACGAGTGCTGGCCCGCGCCACGCATGGCAGATGGCCAACGCCAGCGCGTCAGAGGCATCAGCAGGCTTGGGTATCTCGGCGAGGCCGAGAACTTTCGCCACCATGGTTCCCACCTGCGTCTTGTTGGCCGAACCGTAGCCGGTGATCGACGCCTTGACCTCGCTGGGGGTGTGCAGCCCGACAGTGAGGCCGCGAGCTGCAGCCAGATGCAGGGCTACGCCGCTCGCCTGAGCGGTACCCATCACTGTGCGCACGTTGTGCTGGGCGAAGACACGCTCCAATGCAACAGTCTGCGGGGCGTAGGAATCCAGGGCGTCCGCGATGCCCTCGGCGATCGCGAGAAGTCGGCGCTCGAGTGGCATCTCCGGTGGGGTGCGGATGACCCCGACGTACACGAGGGACGCCGTGCGGGTGGGCGAGACATCCACGATGCCCACCCCGCAGCGCGTGAGACCGGGATCGATGCCGAGAACGCGCATCAGTCGATCCAGCCCAGCGTCATGCGCCCTAGTCTTGCTCCAATTCGGCCTGAACCTCGGGCGACACGTCGTAATTCGAATATATGTTCTGCACGTCGTCGGAATCCTCGAGCGCGTCGATGAGCTTCATGACCTTGCGCGCGGTGTCGGCGTCGACCTCCACGGTGAGGTTGGGCACGAACTCGGCCTCAGACGAGTCGTAGTCGATCCCGGCAGCCTGAAGCGCTTCGCGCGAGGCGACGAGATGAGCGGTATCGGTGATGATCTCGAAACCCTCACCGCGATCGAAGACCTCCTCGGCACCCGCATCGAGGACCGCGAGCAGGATGTCGTCCTCCGTGAGCCCCGGCGTCTTCGTGATCGAGATGACGCCCTTGCGGGTGAAGTTGTAGGCCACGCTGCCAGGATCGGCCATGGTGCCGCCGTTGCGGGTCATGAGGGTGCGCACGTCGGCCGCCGCACGATTGCGGTTATCGGTCAGACACTCGATCAGCAGTGCGACACCGTTCGGCCCGTAGCCCTCGTACATGATCGTCTGGTAGTCGATCGACTCGCCGGTCAGACCCGCTCCGCGCTTGATGGCGCGATCGATGTTCTCGTTGGGCACCGACGTCTTCTTGGCCTTCTGCACGGCATCGACCAGGGTCGGATTTCCCGAGAGGTCAGCACCGCCGATCTTGGCTGCGACTTCGATGTTCTTGATGAGTTTGGCGAACGACTTGGCACGGCGCTGATCCTTGATCGCCTTCTGGTGCTTCGTGGTTGCCCATTTGGAGTGGCCTGACATGCTGAACATTCTAGCCAGCGGCCCCCGGGTAGCATTCGACCGTGCCTGCTCACTGGTTCCGCATCACCTATGCACGCAACGCGCTGCTGCGCTCACTGGCCGAGGCCGGGCTCGATCTCGGCGCGCTCACCCCGTCGAGCGGCCTCAAGGCGATGCTCGACTTCGCTCGTGACTTCCGCCCCCAGCACGCCGAGCTCGACGAGCTGTTCTGCCGGTGGGGCCCCACCGAGCACTTCTACGAGTTCGCCATCGTTCGACGGATGCACCGTCTCGACCACCCCGAGGCGCAGCTGTCGCTCGTGTTCGAGTTCGCCCCAACTCCCTCTCGCGTCGGCAGCGGAACGGCGGCAGTGACCACTGAGCGGGACGCGACATCCACCGACGGCTACCGCGCGATTGTCAGGGCGGCCGTTGTAGGTCGACGCATCGACTAGTCGGCCATCCGTACGCCGGAAGACTTCAGCTCGAGTGCCGCGAGCTTGCGCATGACCTGGTCATCGCCCCGGCGCCAGGCGGCCATCGCGTCGGGGTCCACGGCAGCAAGCGCTGAGATGTTCTGGCTGGCGAGTGCGCGCAGCGCCAGCAGGTCGACTCCCGCGCCCGACTTGACGAGCTTCTGGGCACGGGATGCCCGTTGGGCGAACCGCAGGCGCGGCAGCAGCCACAGCAGCAGGATCGTGAGGATCGGCAGCGCAGCTATGCCGATACCCAGCACCGTGGCGAGCTGGTTGATCGCGACCTGCTGGCTCTGACCGGCCGCCTCGAGCGCTCCCCCAGCTTCGCTCGCCCCGTCGAACGGCGTGCGGATCCCGCCCCCGATGAGCGGAATGCCTCCGAGCGTCTCCCCCACCTGGGTCATCGTCTCGCGGAAGCCGGCACCGGCATCCTCCATCTGCACTCCGTAGACGGCCAGGTTCTCGATGAGCGAATAGACCGTGATGCCGAGCCACACCCAGGCCCCGATGAGCGCGAGTGCTGTGACGTCAGCGACGATCTGACGAGATCTGCGGGGCCCGAAGTCCGAATACAGTTTCATGGCCCCACGCTAGGCCAGCGGGAAGTCTCAGACCACCGCGCCGCGCACCGCACGCTGCTCGGCCTCGAACTGGCGTCGGCCGACGAGTCGGTACAGCAGTCGAATCGGCACGGGCAGATTCGCCTTCGCCCACGCACGGGCATCCTCGGGGGACATGGAGTTGAGGATGTACCCGAGCTGGATCAACTGGCGATCGCGCGGCACGGATGCCCTGCCGTGCTCTCCCAGCTTGTCCCATTCCGGTTGGGTGAACACGCCGCTCGCGACCGGCAGGATCTGCTCCTCCTCCTGGCCCAGGTGCGCGAAGAGTGCCGAACGCACGGTCTCCACCGCGGCAGCGACGGCTTCGCGGTCTGCAACGTCAGCCGTCTCGCGCCAGGCGGGAATGAGGGCTTCGAGCGCATCCAGATCGTCGGAGACGGCTGCGTGCTGTGCCCGCATCTGGTCGACGTGGGCGGCGCAGGCGGGAGCCCGGGCCGCCAGTTCGTCCCACAGGAGGAGGTCTTCGCCGTGGTGATGGTTGTGGAGCCCGGAAATGAGGTCGCTGAGGTGGCCGGCCACTGCGGCGGCGTGCTCGGTGTCTGACTGCGCAACCGACCGAACGAGCTTCGGCGCCTCGTTCAGGATGCTCCGGAACATGCCATGGATCATGTTCATGTCCGACGTGTCGCACCCGGGCTTGCCGGTGCTGGGAAGTTGAGTGACCATCGATTCCTCCTCCGAATGAGGAATGCTAGCAGTGGCTCAGGCGGCCCGCACCTTGTCGAGGAAGTACTCGTGAAAGCGCGTGTCACCCGTCATCTCGGGGTGGAACGACGTGCCCAGCAGGCTGTCCTGTTCGACGGCCACGACCCTACCGTCCGCCAGCGCGGCGAGCACCGTCACTCCGGGTGCGACCGACTCCACGACGGGCGCCCTGATGAACACGGCATGCATCGGGGTCTCGCCCAGTACCGGGATGTCGAGATCCGTCTCGAAGGAGTCGAGCTGGGACCCGAACGCGTTGCGGCGCACGACGATGTCCAAGCCGCCGATACTCTCCTGTCCGGAGATCGAGTCGAGGACAGTGTTCGACAGCATGATCAGCCCTGCACACGTGCCATAGACGGGCAGCCCGGATGCCACGGCAGCCCGCAACGGCTCGGCAAGCCCGAACAGGCGGCTCAGCTTGTCCATCACGCTGGACTCACCCCCGGGGATCACGAGGCCAGCGACCGACGCGAGCTCCTCGGGTCGCTTCACCGGCACGGCGTCGGCCCCGAGATCGTTCAGTACCGCGAGGTGCTCCCGGAAGTCGCCCTGGAGGGCGAGGACACCGACCCTGGGCTTACCAGCCACGCTCGGCGAGGCGGTGCGGCGCAGGGAGGTCGGAGACGTTGATTCCGACCATCGCCTCGCCAAGCCCGCGGGAGGCCTCCGCGATGACCTGCGGGTCCTCGAAGAAGGTCGTGGCCTTGACGATCGCGGCGGCGCGCTGGGCCGGGTTGCCCGACTTGAAGATTCCCGAGCCGACGAAGACGCCGTCAGCACCGAGCTGCATCATGAGCGCGGCATCCGCCGGGGTCGCGACACCACCAGCGGTGAACAGCACCACGGGGAGCTTGCCCGTCGCCGCGACCTCGACGACGAGGTCGTAGGGCGCCTGCAGCTCCTTGGCCGCAACATAGAGCTCGTCGGGGCTCTTGGACGACAGCGCACGGATCTCGCCGAGAATCGTGCGGATGTGCTTGGTCGCCTCAGAGACGTCGCCGGTACCGGCCTCACCCTTCGACCGGATCATCGCTGCACCCTCGGTGATGCGACGCAGCGCCTCACCCAGGTTCGTGGCGCCGCACACGAATGGCACGGTGAACTTCCACTTGTCGATGTGGTTCACGTAGTCGGCGGGAGACAGAACCTCAGACTCGTCGATGTAGTCCACCTTGAGCGCCTCGAGCACCTGAGCCTCGACGAAGTGCCCGATCCGGGCCTTGGCCATGACGGGAATCGAGACAGCGCTGATGATGCCGTCAATGAGGTCGGGGTCGCTCATGCGAGCCACGCCACCTTGAGACCGGATGTCGGCCGGTACCCGCTCGAGGGCCATCACGGCCACCGCGCCCGCATCCTCGGCGATCTTCGCCTGGTCGGCGTTGACGACGTCCATGATGACGCCGCCTTTGAGCATCTCGGCGAGTCCACGCTTGACGCGGCTGGTGCCCAGTTCTTCAGTCATGATCCTGGATTCTAGTTCGGTGTACTGCCGGTGATCTCCGGCCAATCGATTGTCAGTGGCTTGTCGGCCACGCGTTCGCGATCTCCTCGCGAACCTCACCCAGCAGCCGCGGAACCGCCTTGGTTCCGGCGACGATGGGAAAGAAGTTGGAGTCGAGTGCCCACCGCGGAACGATGTGCTGATGCAGGTGCTCCGCGATGCCCGCCCCTGCGATGCGCCCCTGGTTCATGCCGATGTTGAACCCGTGGCACTGCGCAGTCTCGGTCAGCACGCGCATGGCCGTCTGAGTCAGACTACCGATCTCGGCGACCTCCTCGGCGGTCGCTTCGTCATAGGTCGCAACATGACGGTAGGGGCACACCAGAAGGTGTCCGCTGTTGTAGGGATACAGGTTGAGCAGCACGTAGGCGTGCGTCCCCCGCGCAACGATCAGTGCGCGCTCGTCGCTCAGGGTCGGAGCGACACAGAACGGACACTCAGTGGTCGTCGGCTCCTGGTCGGAACTCGACCTGATGTAGGCCAGCCGGTAGGGCGTCCACAGCCGTTGGAACGCGTCAGGTACCGCTGCGAAATCCGTCGACGATTCGACATCCTGGTACTCGGTGCCGTCGTAGTCACGAACCACCTCAGACCTGGGCTTTCGTGTCGATGGCCTGCCGGATGCGCGCGATCGCATCGGCGATCGGCACGCCGTTCTCCTGCGTGCCGTCGCGGAACCGGAAGCTCACCGAGCCGTTGGCGCTGTCCTCTTCGCCCGCGATGAGCTGGAACGGCACCTTGTCCTTCGTGTGCGTACGGATCTTCTTCTGCATACGCTCGCTGGAGGCATCCAACTCGGCGCGGACACCAGCCTGCTTCAGCTGACGGATGACACCACCGAGGTACTCCTCGTGCGCTTCAGCCACGGGGATGCCCACGACCTGCACTGGTGACAGCCAGACCGGGAACGCTCCCGCGTAGTGCTCGAGCAGGATCGCGAAGAAGCGCTCGATCGACCCGAGCAGCGCTCGGTGGATCATGATCGGCTGCTGGCGGGTGCCGTCGGAGGCGGTGTACTCGAGCTCGAACAGCGAGGGCTGATTGAAGTCGAGCTGCACCGTCGAGAGCTGCCAGGTGCGGCCGATCGCGTCGCGAGCCTGCACCGAGATCTTCGGTCCGTAGAAGGCCGCTCCTCCCGGATCGTCGACGAGTTCGAGGCCGGAGTCGATCGCGACCTCGCGCAGGGTCTCGGTGGCCTCGGCCCACTGCTCGTCCGTACCCACCGACTTGTCGGGGTCGCGCGTCGAGAGCTCCAAGTAGAAGTCAGCGAGTCCGTAGCCGCGCAGGGTCTCGAGCACGAACTCGAGCTGGCGGGCCAGCTCGGGCTTCACCTGTTCCGGCGTGACGTAGATGTGCGCGTCATCCTGAGTCAGGCCCCGCACGCGGGTCAGCCCCTGCAGGGTTCCGCTCTTCTCGTAGCGGTAGACGGTTCCGAATTCGGCGAGCCGAAGCGGAAGCTCGCGGTAGCTGCGTCCTCGCGCCCGGTAGATCAGGTTGTGCATCGGGCAGTTCATGGGCTTCAGGTAGTAGTCCTGGCCCTGGCGGGTGACGTGGCCGTCGGCGTCCCGCTCCTCGTCAAGGTGCATGGGCGGGAACATGCCGTCCTTGTACCAGTGCAGGTGCTGGCTGATCTCGTAGAGGTGACCCTTGGTGATGTGCGGGGTGTTCACCAGCTCGTACTCGTTGGCGAGCAGGCGCTCGCGCATGTAGTTCTCGATCTCCGCGCGGATGATGCCGCCCTTGGGGTGGAAGACCGCGAGTCCCGAGCCGATCTCCTCCGGGAACGAGAACAGGTCGAGCTCGGCGCCCAGCTTGCGGTGGTCGCGCTTGAGCGCCTCCTCCTGTCGCTCCTGGTACGCCCGCAGCTCGTCCTTGGTGGGCCAGGCCGTGCCGTAGATGCGCTGCAGCTGCTTGTTCTTCTCCGAGCCGCGCCAGTAGGCAGCCGCGTTTCGCACCAGCGCCCACCCGTTGCCGATCATGCGGGTGTTGGGCAGGTGCGGGCCGCGGCAGAGATCCTTCCAGTAGACCTCGCCGGTCTTGCCGTCGACGTTGTCGTAGATCGTGAGCTCTGCGCCGCCGACCTCGACGGACTCGCCGTCCTGACCCAGGTCATCATCGGTTGTCGAACCTGTCGAGACACCCTTCAACCCGATGAGCTCAAGCTTGTACGGTTCGTTCGCAAGCTCAGCGCGGGCTTCAGCCTCGGTCACCACCCGACGCTGGAAACGCTGGCCCTGGCGGATGATGCGGTCCATGGCCTTCTCGATGGCCTTGAGATCCTCGGGCTGGAACGGCTCCGTCACATCGAAGTCGTAGTAAAAGCCGTCCGTCACCGGCGGACCGATCCCGAGCTTCGCCTCCGGGTTGATCGACTGCACGGCCTGTGCCATCACGTGGGCCGCGGAGTGGCGGAGGATGTTCAGTCCGTCTGCGGAGTCGAACGTCACCGGCTCGACCGTGTCGGTGTCCTGGGCGGTGGCCGCGAGGTCCTTGAGCTCGCCGTTGACGCGCATGGCGACGACGGCACGGTCGGTGAAGAGTTCGAATCCGGTGTTACTCACCCCTCAAGTTTAGGGGCGGCGGGACTTGCCCCTCGCCGGTGGCGACGAGGCGCGTACCCTTGCGGGCATGACTGAAGACGTGCGTCGAGAGGTGGCCGTTGCGGCGGGCCAGCACCGTGCATTCGAACTGTTCACCGATCACATCGGCGCCTGGTGGCCTCTCGAGGAGCACGGAGTGTTCCCGGACTCGACGGTGTCATTCGAGGGCGACCTGCTCGTCGAGCGCTCGGGCGATCAGGAGTCGGTGTGGGGCGAGGTTCTCGCGTGGGATCCGGATCGCGCGGTCACCCTCACGTGGCATCCCGGATCTGCCGTCGAGCACGCGACAGAGCTGAGCGTTACCTTCGTTGCCGTGGCTGACGAGACCCTGGTCACGATCATCCATACCGGGTGGGAGCGCATGCCCGACCCGGATGCCGCGGCCGCCGAATACGGGTCCGGATGGCCGGGCGTGCTCACGCGCTTCCGCGAACTGGTCGATGAGGCGGGAGCATGAGCCCTCAACAGGTGATGTTCGGCTCCCCCAAGGCGTCGGCGATCCGTTGGGCCGCAGCATTGCCCTCGGTCGCGTCCGCGAATTCGAAGTCGACGAGTTCGCTCAGGGACGCCGCGCCGGCGATGGCGGCGTAGTCGGCCCCCTTCGTCACGTACAACTCACTGACGAGGGAAAGGTCGGCACCGTACTCCGCTGGCCAGGTCGTCGACAACCCTTCCACGGCGTCCACCGCGGTGGCGCTGGCGTCTCGTGCTGCGGCCGCTGACGTCACGATCGCCTCAAGCGACGACGTCTCGTCGAGCCATGCATCGTTGAACGCGTAGTCGGTAGTTACGGCCGGGCACAGCGCCGCAACGAACTGATCGAGAAGTACCGCCGTGTCCTCGGATGCCGCGGCACTTGTCGACGGGGTAGCCCCGCCGTCGGGCCCGCTCGGGCCGGCGCATCCGGAGAGCGCAACCGCAATGGACAGCGAAACAATGATCAGGCGCGATCGGATCAACACGGCAATACCTCCCGGGGGTGAGGAAAGGGCTGGCCAATCTTCTCAGATCGGTGCGATCCTGCCGCCGTCCGCCGCAGTTAAACAAGAACTCCCCCGATTTCTCGGGGGAGTCAGTGTGGGCGGTACTGGGATCGAACCAGCGACCTCTTCCGTGTCAGGGAAGCGCGCTACCGCTGCGCCAACCGCCCATGGTTTCGGATATGCATCCGAGGTGGCGACGGGATTTGAACCCGTGTACACGGCTTTGCAGGCCGTTGCCTCGCCTCTCGGC
>ENA-UOYA01002190-UOYA01002190.1-activated-sludge-metagenome-genome-assembly--contig:-NODE-2190-length-19303-cov-8.247766_pt1 | contig 19303 bp, 16 predicted proteins | sample MGYA00238163_ERZ764804 | MGnify/ENA primary metagenome ERZ764804 (study PRJEB28919, sample SAMN05720223) | activated sludge metagenome | isolation source: Anaerobic digester | place: Hong Kong... | reverse complement strand
ATTATGCCAAAGCAGCTTTCAAAATAGTTTTCAAGAAGCTTTTCAATTTCAATCATTATATGTGATTTTTCGGATTCCTTTTCCTTTGAAATGGTATCCTCATAATTATCTATCTGTATCATGATAACAGCAGGACGTATTCTTCCAAACTCATTTTCGAGAATAACATAATCACTTATGTCCTGTAAGTAAAGAAGCGTAAGCTCCGACGTTGTATCGGAATTTGAATCACGCTTTTCTGTAGTCACGGCAGAAACCTTATAGTGGCTTGACATATAGTCAACCGTAACATTTTTGTTTGCCCTCGTTTTTTCAAGGTCAATTTCAATTATGTCGGATATATTAATGCCGAATATATCCCTGTCCGCAACCTGCTCTGTAAACGCAAGATTATACCATATTACGGTTCCTTCCTTATCAACTATTACAGCAGGAGCGGGAAATTTGTACAGTGAATCTCTTTCGGTAATATTGAGCTGCGACTCCATTTCAGAAACAAAATGATGAAGATTTTTCTGGGCCGCAGAAAAAAGCACAAGGTAAGCAAGAGCCGTCAAGGCTGTTATCCCCAGCAGCAGCCAAAAATAATTACTGTCATATTTTAATACAGTGAATGCAGAAGCAAGTGATACAACAACAAGAAGCATGGAAACAAGCCTAAAATATCCCCAGCGTTTTCCCGTCATTTCCCGCACCTCCAAAGATAAAAACAAAGATAAAAATACAAAAGCCGTTTTAATATATGTATTATGCAGAACGGATGTTGCAATCCGTTCTGCAAAGCTGTAACGATTATATCTCCATTATAACAGGAAGTATCATAGGACGGCGTTTTGTTTTCATGTAAATATAGTCGCCCAAAGCATCTTTCATTCTTGTTTTTATGGCATTCCATTCCTTCATATTGCTGTCAAGGCAGTCCTGCAGCGTTCTTGTAAGAAGCTCCTTTGCGGCAACCATAAGCTCCTCAGATTCCCTTACATAAACAAAGCCTCTTGATACAACATCCGGGCCGGCAAGAACAGTTCCGCTGTCACTTTCAATAGTTGCAACAGCAATAATAAGCCCATCCTGAGCAAGATGCTTTCTGTCACGAAGAACAATCGAACCAACATCACCTACTCCAAGTCCGTCAACAAATACTCTTCCTGCAGGGACTTGTCCGGTTATTTTCATTTCAATTCCGTCCGTTTCAATAACATTTCCGATAGAGCCTATTATAACGCTGCTTTTATCCATTCCAAGCTCATAGGCAAGACCTGCATGCTTGACAAGATGCTTGTATTCTCCGTGAACCGGAATAAAGAATCTCGGCTTTGTAAGCGACAGCATAAGCTTCAGCTCATCCTGACATGCATGTCCCGAAACATGAACGTCGTACATTGCCTCATAGATAACGTCTGCTCCTGCACGCATAAGCTCGTTTACAACCTTTGTTACAAGCTTTTCGTTGCCAGGAATAGGGGTTGCACTGATTATGATAAAGTCCATAGGAGTTATAGTAACGTTCTTATGCTCGTTCATAGCCATTCTGGTAAGAGCGGACATAGGCTCGCCCTGGCTTCCCGTCGTTATAAGCACAATTTTTTCAGACGGGAATCTGTTCATAGCCTCAAGATCAATCAGCAATCCGTCCGGCACTCTCAGATAACCAAGCTCCATAGCGGTGTTAATAACATTAACCATGCTCCTTCCAAAAACAGCAACCTTTCTTCCATAGCGCAGGGCACAGTCAACAATTTGCTGAACACGGTGAATATTTGACGCAAAGGTTGCAATTATAATCCTTTTTCCCTCAGCCTTGTCAAAAAGCTTTTCAAAGGAACCTCCGACAGTTCTTTCAGACGCTGTCTGTCCTCTTCTTTCAGCATTTGTAGAATCAGACATAAGTGCAAGAACGCCCCTGTTACCAAGCTCTCCAAAGCGTGCAAGGTCAATTATTCCGCCCTCGATAGGAGTATAGTCAACCTTGAAGTCGCCTGTGTGAACAACTATGCCTGCCGGAGTGTGTATAGCAAGGGCAACAGCGTCAGGTATAGAGTGGTTTACTCTAATAAATTCAACCGCCATACAACCCATTTTTATAGTCTGCTTAGGTGCAACAACATTAAGCTTTGCAGAAGAATTAAGGTTATGCTCCTTAAGCTTTCCCTCAATCAGGCCTATTGTCAATCGTGTGGCGTAAATAGGAATATTTATTTTTTTCAGCAGATAGGCTATACTTCCTATATGGTCCTCATGACCATGAGTTACAATAAGTCCGCGAATTTTATCAGCATTCTGTTCAAGGTAGGTGAAATCAGGTATTACAATGTCAACTCCAAGCATTTCACTGTCCGGGAAAGCAAGTCCGCAGTCTACAAGAAACATATCGTTTGCACATTCAAATACGGTAAGGTTTTTGCCGATTTCGTTAAGTCCGCCCAATGGTATAATTTTAAGCGGAGTTTTTTTAATTGCACGATGATTTGTCTGATGAACAGGCTTTGATGTCTCCATAGCCATAATACTTGCAGACGTATCTGCTTTTTCTTTTTTTGCATTTTTTCTTTCAGCCGTATTATTTTTTCCGGCAGCAGTCTTTCTTTCTGCAGCTGGTTTTACCTTTGTTTTAGCGGAGGAAGCCGTTTCCTTTTTTGCAGCAGAAGTCTTTTTCCCGCCTGAAGCAGACATCTTTTCAGCCTTAGGAGAAATTTTCTCCCCGTATTCGTTCAACAATTCATTGTTTTTTTCTGACACTTTACAGATAACCTCATTTCAAAATAAATTTCAGTTTTCCGCAATACACAAAACAAAGCCTGACATGAATATTCAGCAGGCATTAAAAACCCATTGATTAATAAAACTGCAAAGTCAAATATTTATACACGTCCGGTAGCTTAATCCAACGCTTACTTTGAGTATACGGAAAAAGATATGTAAGGACTGCCGCACACAGCCCTTTTAGCGAAGTGTATAAACTTGTCCGCTTTATACACATAATCAATAAAATGTTCTTATAACAATTCAAAGCAAAGCCGCCTGAATATGTTTTTAAACAAACCCTGACGAAAATCTGCCGTTTACATACAATATTGCCAATATATATTGTAAAAATTATGCACAAGTTATGTTAAGTGATGTCATATTGCAGATTGATTTTCGTACAAAGTTAAACTTATTGTTCCGAACATAAATAATCAAAATAATTATATATCAATACCTTCTAAAAGTCAAATACTATTTTTTCTGTATCTGTTCACAAGAAGGTCACTGTAAAAGTCGCATATTTCCGCCGCCGTTTCTGCCGCATAGCTCTCAACATACATCATAACACCTTTCCCTGTCTTAACAGGTCGAATAAGCACACGTCCCCTGTTATCATTTACAGCAATTCCTTCTCCACCGCTGTATTTTGAAAAGCAGAACTCTCGAAGAACATCCGACGGTCTTTCCTCAAGCGGAATAAACTTGTTTACAGTTGCAAACGTCGGTATTTCGTCAACAGCCTGCTTAAGTGAACAGCAGTTTGTATTCAGAACATTAAGCACTGTAAGCATAAGCACTATCGAATCGGTTACAAAAGGTGCTTCTGCGGCAAGTTTTCTCGCTTCACTGTCGCTGTCATCAACTGAACAGCTGCAGTATCTGTATACAGTGCTTCCGTACCTTTGTGCAAGCTTATCTGCCACTGACGGAAACGAATACGGAAGAGAAACGTCAAGACCTTCCTGAAAGCTTTTCTGACAGCACAACAGCACAAGCTTTTCATAGAACACATATCCCGTATCCTCACTGTACGCCGAAATCTTTTTTCCGTCAGCACTTATATGGAAAACAATACGTTCACCGTTTTTGTTATTGACAGGCTTTAGAATTTCGCTGCAAAGCTTTGCAATACGTCCTCCAGCGGTATTTACCTCCGCATATATATTGCTTAGCCTATCCGGAAGGAACTGTGCAAGATAATTTTTATACAGCTCATTAAGAGAATAGCATTCCTTAAGCTCTCCAAAATGCATAAAGCCTGCTCTTTTGTAGTTATTCCTGTTAAGTCCGCCCTCTATTATTTTTTCCTCATGACGCAGCAGCGGAAGTCCGTCGGAGGAAACAAATTTTATTTTTGCCGTTATTCCGGCATCGATATAACATCCTACGTCAAGATGGCAGTTCTTTACATAATAAGACAGCTCAGGCTCAATATTTTCGCCGAAAAACCATGCCACACCGCCTGCCGACATAACTCCCGAGGCAAAAGCAAGTGCAAGCGCCTTTGAGGAGTTATTATCCCTGTAGCCTATTCCGACTCTTGTACCGATTGATACAGCAGTACTTCCAAGAACAGCGGCTGTCTGCGGTGTAATAACACCGTTAGTTTCTCCGCATACCCCCTCTTCGTCAAGCTGCAAAGGCTTTGCAAAGCCATACTTTACGTCATTGACAGTGCAGGTGTCAGACTCAATATGCCTGCCGTTCCATATTTTCACTCCTGCGCTTACAACTGCATTTTCTCCTACAACCGCATTTTCTCCTACAACTGCATTCTCAAAAACTCCGGCGGATGCCAGCACCCTTGCACTGTCACCAATAATTGCATCATTTACAGTTGCACGTTCGCCTATATATGCTCCGTTAAAAATAAGTGCCCCATGAATTTTTGCCCCCTTTGAAACTGTCACATTTCCGCATATAACTGTTCCCGGATCAATAACCGCACCCTTGTCAATAGTTGAGCTTCTGTCAATATATGCTGGCGGGTATACATAGTATCCCTTACTGTCATCGAAAAGACGTATTATTCCGGACGGCTGATAACGGTAATCACCATGCAGGACTGCTCTCTGTGCATTGAGCAAATCATCAGGTGTATTTATGTCAAGGAAAAATCCTTTTTCCTCGTAAGCTGAAACCGTCAGTCCTTTTTTCATCATTTCAGGGACTGCCTCTGTCAGCAGATCGCCTTTACACTCTTCAAGAGCAGATAACGCTTTTTGTGTCAAAATGCAAAAGCCTGTAAGTGAAAGAGAGTTAAAGCTGTTTTCTCTTGACGGTTCAGCAATAACAGTCTGTACATAACCATTTTTATCCGCAATAACAGCAGGAGTATCGGAAAAGCTGCCTATTGATTTTACAATCAGTGTAATATCAGTATTTTTATCCTTATGGTATTGATAAGCCTTTTTATAATCAAAATCAGCAAGTGTATCAGCAGGCACAATAAGTACTTCTCCGGATATATTTCTGACTGCGTGAGTAATTGCCGAAGCTGTTCCGTCCGGTGACGGCTGAACGGAAAAGCTTGTTTCCATTCCGTGAAAATCCGGTTCGTCATAAGCGGACATTATCTGGCGTGAAAGATTATCCGCCGCAGTAATGCACCTTTCAAAGCCCTGCTCCTGCAGCATTTCGAGAGTATATTCAATAAGCGGCTTTCCGCATATAGGAAGCATTGCCTTTGAAATTGTACAGGTAAGTGGTCTCATTCTTAATCCGTCGCCACCTGCAAGAATTATAGGTATCATTATTTGTTCATCCTTTCGCTGTTTTGTAATAGTATTGACAGCAAAAGGATAAATAATCATTTTTATTTTTATTATTTCAGAATAACCCCCGACAATGCTCCTGCAATAAATGCCCCGACAGTATTAAATATTAAATCAAAGTCAGTATCCTCAAGACCATGCTGACTTCTGATTTTCTTAGGAAAATATATATCATGTACAAACTCGGCAATTTCAAAGAAAGCTCCGAGAGTTACTCCTATTGTCATGACAAACACTGATTTGTAAATAACACTTTCAGTTCCCGGCCTTAACAGATAGTCTATTACTGCATAGGCAACAAGCGAAAACGAAAATGAACCTAACAAATGCAGGTATCTGTCATAAACTTCAGAAGTATAATAAACCTCAAGATATTTTCCGACAAAAGAGTGTCCCAGTACAGTGATAACAAAACAAGTTAAGATAAGCTCAGGTATTTTCATCGAGGAATAATGCTCATAAATCAAAAACGCCATTACAACGGCATAAAGTATCAGACTTCCCCAGAACTTTTCTTTCTTTTTGCGCAGTATATAGCTTATCATCATAAAAATCTGAAATATCGATATAAGTACGATATTCAGCAAAAAAATATATTCCGCCATAAAAGCTCCCTAATGATAGTTGTTAGTTATCATGTGCTTTTCAACGGAATATATTCATTAATTATGGTTGTATTGCTCAAAAACTATTTTTTAACAGCTGTGTTCCTTACCGCCTGTTTTGTTTTCCTTATCTCTGAAAGATTTGACTGCAGGCATTCCTCCGTTTTTGTAAGAATGTCCTCTATGTAGTCATTGGTAGCACCTCTGATTTCCTTAGCCTTTGTCTGTGCCTGAGTCATCATTTCGGAGGCCTTTTGTTTAGCCGCCTTTGTAATTTCATCGTTTGATACGATAATCTTTGCACGTTCCTCAGCTCTTCGTATAATCAGCTCCGCCTCTTTGTTGGCATCGGCAATAATAGACTGTCTGTCCTGAACAATAAGCTTTGCCTGCTTGATTTCCTGCGGAAGATTCAGGCGTATATCATTGATACAGTCGCGAATCTTATCACAATCTACAATTGACTTTTTTACCGAAAAAGGTACTGTTGCAGCCTTGTCAAGAAGATCATCCATCATATCAAGAATATCATCTATTATCATTTTCCTCTCTCCTTATTTATGTTCAATTAATCTTTTCTTAATATCCTCAAGAATACATTCCGGTACAAAGTGGCTTATGTCACCACCGAAAGAAGCAATCTGCTTGACAACGCTTGACGAAAGATACATATTTTCGGAGCTTGTAGTAAGAAAAACCGTTTCTGCACCATCATAAAGAATTTTATTTGCAAGTGCCATCTGAAATTCATATTCAAAGTCGGAAACCGCACGAAGTCCCTTTACAATAGCAACAGCCTTAACCTCTTTTATGTAGTCGGCAATAAGTCCCTCGCATATGTCAACAACAACGTTGTCAAGATCCTCTGTAACCCTTCTTATAAAATTTACCCTCTCAACGACGGTAAAGCTTGCGTTCTTAGTTGCGTTAATTGACACTAGCACTATTACCTTGTCAAACAACTTTGAAGCACGCTGAATTATATCCCTATGCCCGAAGGTAACCGGGTCAAAGCTCCCCGGGCAAACTGCAATTCTCATCGTATAGATAAACCTCCTGTATAATACCTTATTCCGGCTCGTTCTCTGCTCTGAACACGGTAACTTCAACCTTTCCGTATCTGTATGTCCTGTGGTTCACCAGCTTCCCGACTTTTTCGGGAAGAACAAGACCTTTTTCATGTTCACAGACAACAACTCCCCTGTCCGACATTTTTTCAGCAAGAAAAGGAAGAGTATCTTCAATCAGTCCCATATTATAAGGAGGATCCAGAATAGCAATATCAAAAATATTTTTTGCCGTTTTAATATAAGCAAGGCTGTCCATAATTGACACTGTCGACTGTTTCCGAAATCCTGTCATCTCAATATTTTCTGATGTAACATCAGCCGAGGCTTTGCTTTTGTCTACAAAACAGCAATACTTTGCCCCTCTTGAAAGAGCCTCAATGCCCATTTGTCCCGAGCCCGAAAAAAGGTCGAGAACAGCCGAGCCGTCAATATCAAAATGTATAATTGAAAAAATTGCTTCTTTAACCTTGTCCGTAGTAGGACGAACATCATAGCTGTCAAGGGTTTTCAGACGGCGTCCACGAGCCGTACCTGTAATTACACGCATAAAAACCTCACATTTTAAAATAACGAGATAAAAGCAGGTGATTTTACGCACTGCTTTTATAAAAAACCACCACTTTAGAAGTGGGAAACTTGCTCCACGGCTTATGTGGTTAAAATAAACTATAATTAATATTATACACCATATAATTCAATTTGTCTATAGAATTTTTATAATTCATTCTGTACAAATTCAAATACCTGTTCTGCTGTTTCTCTGTTTATGCCGGCTGTGTGCATAATATCCTCAACAGAAGCATTTTTTAATTCCGCTTTTGTTTTGTATTTCATGAATAGTTTCTGCACTTTTTTCTCACCTATTCCTTTAATTTTCGTAATTTCAAGAGCATACGAATTTTTCTGGTGCTTTTGACGCTGGTAAGTAATAGAATATCTGTGAACCTCGTCCTGAATACGGGTTATAAGCATAAATGCTGACTTTGTGCTGGATACAGATATTTCTGCTCCACTTGAGGCGATTGCCCTCGTACGGTGCTTGTTATCCTTTACCATTCCGTAAACAGGCACATTTATGCCCATTTCACGCAGAATAGGCTCAACAGCTCCAACCTGTCCTTTTCCTCCGTCCACAAGTATTAAATCTGGCATACGGTTAAAACCCTCATCTGTATCGGTTTCGTCCTGATAATGCTTAAAGCGTCTTTCAAGAACCTCTCTCATACAGGCATAGTCATTCTGGATTCCAACATCTTTGATAGAAAAACGCTTGTAGGCCTTTTTAAGCGGCCGTCCGTTTTCAAATACAACCATTCCCGCAACCATTGAAGCTGAACCGAGATTTGAAATATCATATGCTTCAATATAGATAGGCGGCTCAGTCAGCACCAAAAGCTTTGCAAGCTCCTCAAGAGCAACAATTTCACGCCCTGTTCTTCCTACCTTAATGGAAAGATACTCGCTCGCGTTTGCCTTTGCAAGCAGAATAAGCTTTAACAGCTTACCCTTTTTAGGAGAAATAATATCAACGGCATGTCCCGAAGCTTCGCGGAGAAACTTCTGCATAATTTCAGTGTTGGGAAGCTCCTCCGCAACAAGAACCTTTCTTGGAATTTCATGCCCCGACTTATAAAACTGTGCAATAAAATCCTCAAACATATCCGAATCCGAATCAAGGTCGCCGAGAAAAAATTCGGCTCTGTCAAAAAGTCTGCCGTTTCGGTACATTATTACAGCAGCACAGGCGTCAGTACCGTTCTGTGCAATTGCAATTATGTCGGTATCACGCATATCCTCGTCAACAATTTTTTGCGAATCAGCTGCCCTTGATATGGCAGAAATTCTGTCCCTAAGCTTTGCTGCAAGCTCAAAATCAAGGTTTTCAGCCGCCTCGTTCATTTTTTCGGTAAGGCGTGAAACCGAAATTTCCGAGCCGCTTTTTATATATTCAACCGCTTCGTTAACAATATTGTTGTAATCCTCTTCTGAAATATTCCCCTGACAAACGCCCATGCACTGCTTGATGTGAAAATTAAGACAAGGTCTGCCCTTTCCGATTTCCTGCGGAAATTTTCTTTTGCAGGTAGGAAGAGCAAAAAATTTGTTTGCCTCATTAACTGCCTGTTTAGTTACAAATGAGCTTGTATATGGACCGATATATGTACCGCTGCCGCTTTTCTGAAGCTCTGCGGTTATTCTCGGGTATCTTTCATCGGATATTTTAATAAAGCTGTAGCCCTTGTCGTCCTTGAGCAGAATATTATACTTGGGATTATGCTGTTTTATCATTGAGCATTCCAGCACAAGCGCCTCATACTCTGAATCGGTAACTATAAAATCATAATCATATACATTTGAAACCATTTTTGCTACTTTAGGCAGATGGTCGGGATTTTCCCTGAAATAGCTTGTGACGCGGTTTTTCAGATTCTTTGCTTTTCCGATATAAATAATATGCCCCGATTTATCTTTCATCTGATAGACGCCGGGAGAGGTTGTCAGTCTGTTTGTCTTTTCACGAAGATATGGAAGCCTTTCGTTCATAATAACCATTCCTTACTGCTGCTTGTTCCGCCCTTGAGTTCAGCCAAGCAAAATTCCTGCCAGCTTTTTTGGCACAAAAGGAACAAATAGCTGCATGAAAAATTTATTGTTCACGCTGTCGCCATAACTGTAGAATGAGGTGTAAAGCAGAAAAGCAGGAATTCAGAAGCTGAACTCCTGCCTATAAAATTACTGCCGCCTTAATTATATCATATCAGCTGTTGTTGTCAAGAATTTTAAAGAAAGCTTAGCTGAGTATTTTCATATGCAAGCTTATATGATGAAATGATATCCTTCATTTCATACAGTATTCCGTATTTATTACATTCATTTGAAAATATTTTCCACAGTGCTCCCGCTCTGGGAGAAGTACAACTGTACATATCACCATATTGTTTAATATATTTTTGCTTTATTCCCGGAAAGTTTTCATCTAATTTCTGATAGAAATAATCACGTTGATTCGTTCTTAGAGTAACTCCGAATGCAGGGTATATATATCTTGCACCTGCTTCATGAGCGTTTCTTACTATTGTAAGGATATTTTCGTCGGTATCTTCAATAAATGGGAGAACTGGCATAAGAAGTATGCAGACAGGTATTCCGGCTTTAGAAAGCTTTGCCGCCGCTTCAAAACGTTCCGAGGTTTTTGAAACATTCGGCTCAAGTATACTGCAAAGGCTGTCTTCAGAAGCTGTAACTGTAATTTCAGTCAAAACAGGGGAGTGCTCCTTGATATCGCATAAAATATCAATATCCCTTGTAATAAGAGTGCTTTTTGTGCAGATAGAAGCACCAAAGCCGTATGCGTTTATCAGCTCCAGAGCGTGCCTTGTAAGCTCCAGCTCCTTTTCATACGGATTATAAGGGTCAGACATTGCTCCTGTTCCAATAACTCCTGTTTTTACTTTGCTTTTCAGGTTATCTCTAATTTTCTGAATAGCATTTTCCTTCGCCCTGACAGTATCAAAATTCTCTACATGATAGCACTCCGACCGGCTGTCACAGTATATGCACCCATGGCAGCAGCCCTTGTAAATATTCATGTTGTAATTGTTTCCAAACCAAGAGTTTCCTCCGGAGTAAGACGATATTATATTTCTTGCAGGTATGTATTCCATTCTTTGTATAATCCTAACCGAACAATTTAATTTTTACGCATGCTTTACAAGAATCTTTTTGTTGGAAGAACTTCTGTATTTCAACCGAAGATTGTCTGTTATCAATGCAATAAACTCAGAATTCGTAGGCTTGCCCTTCCCAACGCTTACCGTATATCCGAACATATTGTTGATAACGTCAATATCCCCTCTGTCCCATGCAGTTTCAATAGCATGACGAATAGCTCTTTCAACCCTTGAGGCCGTTGTGCCGAACTTTTTTGCAACCGTAGGATAAAGCTGCTTAGTAACGCTCTCAAGCATCTCCTTATCCTCAATTGACAGCAGGATTGCTTCTCTTAGGTAATGATAACCCTTGATGTGTGCCGGAATTCCTATCTGGTGAATAATGTCCGTTATAACAATTTCCATTTCCTCTTTCATGTCAGAAACCGAATTTACCGGGGTACCCATTGCATTTGAAACCGATGTAACAATACTGATTAGCATATCGGTATCAAAGGGCTTAAGCAGGAAATACGCATTGCTGCACGACATAATCTGATTTTCAAGGAAAGGATTGTTATAGGCTGCTGTGACAATAAAAAACGGTCTCTTGTACGTACTTGCGGAAATTCGCTTGACAATCTCCATTGCGTCAATATTGGGCATTACAGCATCAAGCACAACGATATCCGGCATATCTTCCTTTAAAGAATCAAAAATAGCCAGTCCGTCTTTTGGCTTGGTGTAGGCAAAAAAACCTGCTCCGCGAAGTGCATTTGCAAACATGCACCCGAACTCCGTACTGTCATCGCCAATGAGAATTTTTACTTTGTTTGTCATAACATAACCTCCATTTTTTACTTCCCCCACATAGTAACATCTTTTTGCATAAAAATCAATATATTTTAGATAAATTATGCTAAAAATGTTTCGATTAGATGAACGATATTTCGATTTGTTAACCATTGATACGACATAATATAATATTAATATGTCTTTTATGAGTTGTCAATAAATGATAATAACAAATTTACCATTGCAAGCTATGTTAACATTTCACTATAATTAGTCATAAAGTTGACCTGCATATGTTCTTCTTAACTTATTGTATAAAAAAATGCCATATTCCAATACAAACCATAGGAATATGGCAAAAACAGTTATTATATCCATGCCGCAGAACAAATTGACTTGCTGCAAATATTAGTTCACTGTATATATAAAATTAATTATCCACATAATAACGCTCAGTACTATTCCGATAATTGACAAAACCATTCCTGCTGATGCGGATTTCCTTTTAGGCGACATCAATCCTTTTTTGGATTGAACAACCCCTGTTGCCCCTAAAATAATGCCTATTAAAGGTATCAGACTTAATGGAACCGAAATAATTCCAAATATAAGTCCCAATGTTGCATTGTTACTTGTATCATAAGCCTGAACCATGACCGGCTGAGGAATCCTTCCCGGTTGGGTATATACCGACATATCCGACGGAAGAGGCTGATTAAGAAGGTTAACAAGCTGTGCAAGGCTATCCTTATAATCCTTTTTGATTAAATATCCGTAACTTCCCTCAAGGTTCATTTCACTAATATAAACACCCGGAAGCAATGGTACTTTCAGCCACGCCTCAATATGTATCATACCGTTATAATAAGAATACTTAAAGCATTTTGGCGCGGTGATAAATCCATTCCCTTCCTGCCAATACTGCTCACCCTTCTTTTGCTTAAGCACAAATCCGTTTTTCGTAAGAAAATCCCCAACAATATAATGCACAAAATCGTCCGGCTTGTTAATAAAAATATCATTAACTTGTCTTGCCACCTATATATTCCTCCTTAACACATATCAATAACATTATAATAACATTATACATATATTATTGTCAATATTTTTTGTTGCTTTGTATAAAGATATTTTATTTTTCTTGACATAACCTCCGAAAATGGTATAATTAATATCGGTATTATGTCTGTATTACCTTGTATGGCTATGCAAAAAGGAGTTAAAGATTGAAAGATAAATCTTTCAATCTACGAGTTTTGTTTCTTCGGCTTAAGCCTCGATTTGCTTACGCAAAACACAAAACTCAGAAAGGAATGACCATAAAAATGATTTTTACCGTTGATGCCGGAAATACTAATATTGTTCTCGGCGGATTTGAAAACGATAAGCTTGTGTTTCTATCAAGAATTGCAACTCAAACTGCTTTTACAGCGGATGAGTATGCAGTAAAATTTTCAGATGCACTCAATCTGTACGGTCATTCCGTACAGGATATTGACGGAGCAATCATATCCAATGTTGTTACTCCGCTTGCTACAGCATTAAAAAATGCGGTAAAGCTGCTGACAAAAGAAAAGGTTCTGATAGTAGGTCCGGGTATAAAAACAGGCGTCAACATAAAAATTGACGACCCGTCCGTTCTTGGAGCAGACCTTGTATGTGCAGCAGTCGGAGCTATGGATAAGTATTCGCCTCCATGTATAATTTTTGACCTTGGAACAGCCACAACTATTTCCACTATTGACGGCAACAGGTTTTTCCGCGGCGGCTCAATTATCCCCGGAATAAAGGTTGCTCTTAAAGCTTTGTCATCGTCTGCGGCGGCTCTGCCTGATATCAATGTTGAACTGAACTGTAATACTTTGATTGGAACAAATACAATTGAAGCAATGCTGTCAGGCTCGATTATTGGTACGGCAAGCATGATGGACGGTATGATTGTCCGTTATAAGGATATAATAGGAGAAAATGCAGTTGTTATTGCAACCGGCGGTCTTGCTCCCGTAGTTGTCGAACATTGCAGAGAAAAAATAATCCTTGATGAAACTCTTCTTATTGACGGACTGTATTCACTTTACAAAAAAAATGCATAGCATGTACTTAGGTATAATATAGACATAGCCAATAATATTTGCGCTGTATTCATACATAGAAACAGCAGCAAGGAGGAATTTTTATGTCAACGACAAAAAACAAAGGCAAAATACTTAAACTGACGCAAATGGCAGTTCTCACAGCAGTCATCATTCTTATGTCCTTTACACCTTTGGGGTATCTGAAAATAGGAGCGGTTGAATTTTCACTGCTTACTATCCCTGTTGTAATAGGTGCAATGACCTGCGGGCCTTTAAGCGGAGCAGTCCTCGGCGGAGTATTCGGATTGACCAGCTTTATTCAATGCTTCGGCATGAGTCCTTTTGGTTCGGCATTATTTGGAATTAACCCTGTGTATACTTTCATACTCTGCATGGTGCCAAGAATTCTTGTGGGCTGGCTAGCCGGACTTATTTTTAAAGCGTTGTATAGGCCTGACGGCAAAAAGGTACTCCCGTTTGCTGCGGCAAGTCTTTCCGGTGCATTGCTGAACACAACCCTGTTTATGATTTTTCTTATAATTCTTTTCGGCAATTCCGATTATATAATGGGTATAAGAGGAGATTTGAACGTTCTCAAATTTGCCGTAGCTCTTGTAGGATTTAACGGACTGATTGAAGCAGGTGTATGCCTTGTAGCCGGAACGCTTATAGCAAAGGCACTTGTTCGTTTTATTCCAGTTAACAAAGCTGAACAGACAGCGTAAATATAAAATTTTACATGGTATACTGCATTCAGCGGTATACCATGTTTATTAATACTATATTAACATCAGAAAAATTTTTTTGTGAAATATAAAGCATTTTGTCGTTTTTGCTGAATAAAAAATGAAGCTTGAAAAGTTATTGACATATCAGACGGTATGTGGTATACTTAATTAAATTCAGGACAACCTTTAAGTTAATCCCGTGAGATTGACAAGGCAGTCATGGTAAGCGGTTTTTGCCGTATATAGCTATAACTACATAACTATAGAATTACTGCCTGTCTGTCTTTACGACCGACAGGCTTTTTTTGTATAATAAAGCAAAGGAGGTGACGCTGTGATTCAGAAAGCTGTTATTATGGACGAAAACGCTATGAAGCGTGCCGTTGCAAGAATTTCTTATGAAATAATCGAACGCAACAAGGGGACGAACGACCTCTGTATTATCGGCGTCATGTCCAGAGGCGTTCATATTGCACAGCGTATCGCCGACAAGCTTTATGAGCTTGAGGGAAAACGCCCTGATGTAGGTGTTCTCGATATAACTGCATTCAGAGATGATAAGAAGCATATCCCAGACAGCGACAGCACCAATATTCCGTTTGATGTCAGAAATAAACGCGTGATTCTCGTTGACGATGTTATATATACCGGTCGGAGCAGTCGTGCAGCTATTGATGCTATCATGAACAGAGGCAGGCCCCAAAACATTCAGCTTGCCGTTCTTATCGACAGAGGACACAGGGAGCTTCCCATGAGGGCGGACTATATAGGAAAAAATGTTCCGACCTCAAAAGAGGAAGAAGTTAAAGTAATGGTAACGGAGCTTGACGGCTGTGATAAGGTTATTATTGCAGAACAGGAGGAGTAGCTTGAGCAGTATATTATTTAAAAATATTCAGGCGGCTGATACTCAAAAAATTATACGATGCGATATTCTTGTAAAAGACGAAATAATAAGCAAAATTGCAGATAATATTAACGAATCTGCCGACAAGGTTGTTGACGGAACAAGGCTTACTGTTATACCGTCGCTTTTTGATATGCACGTTCATATGCGTGACCCTGGACAGACTCATAAGGAGGATGTTCTGACAGCGTGCAGTGCTGCTCTTGCAGGAGGAATAACGGGTGTTGCTTGTATGCCGAATACCTCTCCACCGATTGATTCTCCGGAAACAGTTAAATATATTACTGATAAGGCTAGCGGAACCGGCGTTGAGGTTTACCCTGTCGGCTGTATAACAAAAGGCATGAAGGGCAATGAGCTTTACGACCATTCCACACTTGGAGTTAGGCTTATTTCCGATGACGGACGTCCTGTTGAAAATGCAGAGCTTATGCGAAGGGCTCTTGAAAGCACTAATGAAAACGGACTTCTTGTTGTTTCGCACTGTGAGGATTTAAGCATTATTAAGGGCGGGATAATAAACAAAGGCTCCGTTTCCGAAAAGCTCGGCGTCAAGGGTATGGACAGGGCTTCAGAGGACAGCATTACCGCAAGGGAAATTGCACTGGCTATGTCCTGCAACGCAAGAATTCATATCTGTCATGTTTCAACTAGAGGGAGCATTGATTTTATAAGGGATTCAAAGGCAAGAGGAGTAAAGGTTACCTGTGAAACCTGCCCCCATTATTTTATGCTGACTGAGGAAAAGCTTCTGACTAAGGATGCGGACTACAGAATGAACCCTCCTCTAAGAACGGAGGACGACAGAATAGCTGTGCTTGAAGCAATTATTGACGGAACAGTTGACTGTATCGTTACCGACCATGCCCCTCATGCAAAAGAGGAAAAGGCTGATTTTTACAAGGCTCCCAACGGAGTAGTAGGACTTGAAACCTCTCTTTCGGCTTCACTTACCGCTTTGTATCATACCGGTAAAATATCACTGCAAAAGCTTGTTGCGCTGATGTCCGAAAATCCTCGAAAGCTGCTTGGACTTGATATAGTCAGAATAGAAGAGGGAAACAGAGCCGACCTTGCAGTTGTTGACCTCGACAGAGAATGGACGGTAAATCCAGAAGAGCTTCACTCTAAATCGCACAACACTGTGTTTAAGGGAGAAAAGCTTAAAGGGAAGGTTGTTATGACCTTATCAAAGGGAATAGTTAAATTTGAGCTATAATTAATGAAGGAGTGTGTGCAGATGTCTTTTGACAGGTTGATTGAAAAGATTATTAAAACCCAGAACCCTACGGTGGTAGGTCTTGATCCTAAGCTTGATTATGTACCTAAGTTTATCAGGGATAAAAACAACGCACTGTTTGGAACTACACTGCAGTCGGCAGCTGCTTCAATCCTTGACTTCAACAAAGGACTGATTGATGTTATCTGCAACGATGTTCCCGCAATAAAGCCTCAGTCGGCTTATTATGAAATGTACGGCTACCACGGTGTAAAGGCTCTTTACGATACAATTGAATACGCAAAGAAAAAAGATATGTTTGTTATCGTTGACGGAAAGAGAAACGATATCGGCGCTACGATGGAAGCCTATTCGACCGCTTACCTCGGAAAAACCGATATTGGGAACGGTGTTATGGAGGAGGCTTTCGGCGCTGATGCTCTTACTGTAAACGGATATCTCGGAACAGACGGAATTTCTCCTCTTACCGAAATCTGCAAAAGGGATGACAAGGGTATCTTTATTCTTGTCAAAACCTCAAATCAATCCTCCGGCGAACTGCAGGACAGGCTTTTTGAGGACGGCAGAACGGTGTATAACGTTATGGGCGACCTATGCGAGATCTGGGGAGCAGACACTATGGGCAGGTATGGTTATTCAGCAGTAGGTGCGGTTGTCGGCGCAACCTATCCTGAACAGCTTGCGGAAATGAGAGCAAAGCTTCCGCATACATTCTTCCTTGTTCCGGGCTACGGAGCGCAGGGCGGCGGAGCAGAGGGCGTGGCAAAGGCATTTGATAAAAACGGTCTTGGTGCAATAGTAAATTCCTCGCGAGCTGTTATGTGCGCATATCAGAAAGAAGGCTGCCCCGAAGAAGATTATGCTGCTGCCGCATTAAGAGAAGTTTTAAGAATGAAAGAGGATATAACATCACATATTCCTGCTATTAAGGCTTAACATAAATACTTTGAAACTGGAGGTAACTAAATGTCTTTATTTAATTTGGGAGAAAAAGCATATGTCATGCTTGCCGACGGAAGAATTTTTGAGGGATATTCTTTCGGCGCAAAGGGCACGTCGTTCGGCGAAATTGTATTCGCAACAGGTATGACAGGCTATGAGGAAACTCTCACCGATCCCAGCTATTACGGTCAGATTGTTACACAGACCTTTCCTCTTATTGGAAACTATGGCGTTAATGATACTGATTATGAATCGAAAACCTCTGTTGTAAGCGGTTATATTGTCCGTGAATGGTGCAATTCTCCGTCAAATTTCAGAAGTGAAGGCGATATTGACAGCTTCCTTAAAAAGCATAATATTATTGCAATACATTCAATAGATACACGCTGTCTGACAAGAATAATAAGAGAACATGGTGTTATGAACGGTGTTATCACAACAGAAAATATATACGAGAAAAAAGATGAGTTTTTAAAGAAAATAAATGAATTTAAAATAGTTGATGCAGTAAAATCCGTTACAGTTAAACAAAAAGAAAAGTTTACGGCTGAAAATCCTAAGTATGAGGTTGTTCTTTTCGACTTCGGATACAAGTTTAATATAAGACGTGAGCTTATTAAGAGAGGCTGTAATGTTACTGTTGTTCCAGCTGAAACCTCTCCGGAGGAAATTAAGGAGCTTAACCCCGACGGAATAATGCTTTCAAACGGCCCCGGCGACCCTGCTGAAAATGTTACTGTTATAGAGAATCTGAAAAAGATAAATGAGTTAAAAATTCCGACCTTCGGAATTTGCCTTGGCCACCAGCTTATGGCTCTTGCAAACGGTGCAAAAACCGAAAAGCTCAAATACGGTCACAGAGGTGCAAACCAACCGGTTGACGATATTGCTCACGACAGAACCTTTGTTACGTCACAAAATCACGGCTATGCGGTTGTAAGCAGCAGCGTTAACCCAGAGGTCGGAGAGGTTTCTCATAAAAATGCAAATGACCAGACCTGCGAGGGTGTACGCTATAAAAACTTCCCCTGCTTTACCGTTCAGTTCCACCCGGAAGCCTGCGGTGGACCGCATGACACGGCTTATTTGTTTGATGAATTTATTGAAATGATTAAGAAAAATAAGGAGGACAAGTAAAATGCCATTACGTAAGGATATAAAGAAAGTCCTCGTTATAGGTTCAGGCCCTATTATTATCGGTCAGGCTGCAGAATTTGACTATGCCGGAACACAGGCCTGCCGCGCTCTCAAGCAGGAGGGACTTGAGGTTGTGCTTATCAACTCAAACCCTGCTACAATTATGACCGACAAGGCTATGGCGGACAAGGTTTATATTGAACCGCTGACACTTGATGTTGTAAAGAAAATTATTGAGATTGAAAAGCCGGACAGCATCCTCTCTACTCTAGGAGGACAAACCGGACTTACCCTTTCAATGCAGCTTGCAAAGGAAGGCTTCCTTGACTCCCATAATGTAAAGCTTCTTGGGGCAAATCCCGAAACTATCCACAAGGCAGAGGACAGGCAGGCTTTCAAGGATACTATGGAGAAAATCGGCGAGCCCTGCATTCCATCAAAGGTTGTTGAAACGGTTGAGGACGCTGTAAAATTCTGCGCTGATGAAATAGGCTACCCTGCAATTGTTCGTCCTGCTTTCACGCTCGGCGGAACAGGCGGAGGAATTGCATACAATGAGGCTGAACTCCGTGACATCGCAACAAACGGTCTTCGCCTTTCCCCTATTACTCAGGTTCTCATCGAAAAGTGCA
>ENA-UOYA01002185-UOYA01002185.1-activated-sludge-metagenome-genome-assembly--contig:-NODE-2185-length-19322-cov-5.162921_pt1 | contig 19322 bp, 17 predicted proteins | sample MGYA00238163_ERZ764804 | MGnify/ENA primary metagenome ERZ764804 (study PRJEB28919, sample SAMN05720223) | activated sludge metagenome | isolation source: Anaerobic digester | place: Hong Kong... | reverse complement strand
AGATACAGGCATGTGACTGGAGTTCAGACGTGTGCTCTTCCGATCTCCTTGCGCTCGCGCGAGGTCGAGCCGCAGTTCGCCGAGCGCGAGCGCAAGGAGGAGGAGGTCCGCGAGCTGCTCGCGGTCGCCGAACCGCTCGAGGACCTGACGCGCAACGTCGGCATGCACGCGGGCGGCGTGCTGATCGCGCCCGGCAGGCTCACCGAGTTCTGCCCGCTGTACAAGGCGCCCGGCACCGACTCGGTCGTCGCGCAGTACGACAAGGACGACGTCGAGGCGGTGGGCCTCGTGAAGTTCGACTTCCTCGGCCTGCGCAACCTCACGATCATCCAGCTCGCGGTCGACTACATCAACCGCAACCACCCCGATCGCGGGCTCGACCTCGCGACCCTCAGCTTCGACGACCCCAAGGCCTACCAGGTCCTGAAGGACGCCAACACCACGGCGATCTTCCAGGTCGAGGGCGACGGGATGAAGAAGCTGCTGAAGAAGCTCGCGCCCGACCGCTTCGAGGACATCATCGCGGTGCTCGCGCTCTACCGTCCGGGGCCGCTCGGCTCGGGCATGGTCGACGACTTCATCCTGAGGAAGAAGGGCCAGCAGAAGATCGACTACTTCCATCCGGACCTGCAGCAGTGCCTGGAGCCGACCTACGGGGTCATCGTCTACCAGGAGCAGGTGATGCAGATCGCGCAGATCATCGCCGGCTACACGCTCGGCGGCGCCGACCTGCTGCGCCGGGCGATGGGCAAGAAGAAGGCCGAGGAGATGGCGCAGCAGCGCGCGATCTTCAACGAGGGCGCGAAGGCGAAGGGCCACGACCCCGACCTCGCGACGCAGCTGTTCGACCTGATGGAGAAGTTCGCGGAGTACGGCTTCAACAAGTCGCACACCGCCGCCTACGCGGTCGTCACCTACCACACCGCGTGGCTGAAGGCGCACTACCCGGCGGAGTTCATGGCCGCGACGCTGTCGTCCGACATGGACGACACCGACAAGGTCCAGATCTTCGTCAAGGACGCGCAGGACAACAAGGTCGCGGTCCTCGGGCCGGACATCAACCGCTCGGTCTACCGGTTCGACCCGATCGACGCGCGGACGATCCGATACGGGCTGGGCGGCATCAAGGGCACCGGCGAGGGCGCGGTGCAGGAGATCCTGCGGGCCCGCACGGACCGCCCGTTCGCGGACCTCTTCGACTTCTGCGCGCGCGTCGACCGGCGGATCGTCAACCGTCGCACGATCGAGGCGCTGGTGCGTGCCGGCGCGTTCGACGCGCTCGACGCCGACCGCGCGAAGCTGCTCGCCAACGTCGGCCAGGCGATGGAGGCGGCCGAGCAGGCCGAGGCGAACGCGAACCAGTCGAGCCTGTTCGGCGGCGAGGACGGCGCCTCGGGGATCGAGCCGCAGTGGCTGGCCGCGCCGCCCTGGGACGAGCGCCGGCGGCTGCAGGAGGAGAAGGTCGCGCTCGGCTTCTACCTGAGCGGCCACCTCTTCAAGGGGCACGAGGCCGAGGTCCGCCGCTTCGTGAAGACGCGGCTCGCCGACCTGCCGAGGATCGCCGAGTCGGCGTTCGGCGCGGTGCCGGTGACCGTGGCCGGCATCGTGACCTCGCTGCAGGTCGGGATGACCCGGCGCGGCAAGATGGTCCGTCTCGGGCTCGACGACGCCAGCGCGGCCGTCGAGATCGCGATCTTCAGCGAGCTCTACGACACGGCGCGCGCGCTGCTGAAGGAGGACGAGCTGCTCGTCGTCCACGGCAAGGTCGCGAAGGACGACTACAGCGGCGGCTGGCGGATCGGCGCGGAGCGGGTGCTCGACCTCACCCGTGCGCGCCAGGAGCACGCCCGGATGCTGCTGCTGCGGATGAACGGCGGCTCCGACGGTGCGCGGCTGCGCTCGGTGCTCGAGCCGTACCGGGCACGTGCCGCCGCCGAGGTGCCGAACGGCGGCGTCTTCTCCGCCGAGGACGACGACGACGCACCGATCGCGCCGCGGGGCTGCCCGATCGAGATCCACTACCACAACGGCTCGGCGCGCTGCGCGGTCCGGCTGGGCGACGCCTGGCGGGTGCGGCCCGAGGAGACGCTGCTCGCGCAGCTGCGCGACTGGCTGTCGCCCGAGGGCGTCGAGCTGCGCTATGGCTGACGGTCCGGCGGCGGACGCGGGCGACGCCCGCTCGCGCGACCGTGTGCTGCTCCGGCGGCTCGCCGGCTACGTGCGGCCGCACTGGAAGGTGCTCGCGCTCGGCGTCGTCGGCATGATCGCGACCGCCGCCACCGAGCCGGCGCTGCCCGCGCTGTTCAAGGTGCTGCTCGACGACGGCTTCGGCGCGAAGGGCGCCGACTGGCTGCTGTGGGCGCTGCCGGTCGCGATGGTCGCGCTGTTCGTCGCGCGCGGCGTCGCGACGTTCACGATGAACTACGCGATGACGTGGATCAGCCAGCGCGTGCTGACCGACCTGCGCCGCGACATGTTCGCGCGGCTGGCCGCGATGCCGGCGAGCTTCTTCGCACGCGAGTCGGCGGGCCAGCTGATCGCCAGGCTGGTCAACGACGTCAACAACGTCACGCAGACGCTCGCCGCGGTCTCGGTGATCCTGGTGCGCGACAGCGCCGTGATCGTCGGCCTGCTCGCCTGGCTGTTCTGGCTGAACTGGCGGCTGACCCTGATCGCCGCGGTGCTGATCCCGATCGTCGGGGTGATGGTGCGCGCGTTCTCGAAGCGGATGCGTCGGCTGTCGGCCGAGCAGATGCGCTACGTCGGCGAGATGACCGGCGTCGTCGAGGAGGCGATCCGCTGCAACCCGGTGATCAAGGTCTACGGCGGCCAGGCCTACGAGCAGTCGCGCTTCCACGCGGCCAACGAGCGGCTGCGCAACTTCGCGCGGCGGATGACGGTCGCGACCGCGACGATCGTGCCGATGACCCAGCTCGCCGCCGCGGTCGCGGTCGCGATCGTCGTCGCGATCGCCCTGGTGCAGTCGCGCGCCGACCAGACCAGCGTCGGCGGCTTCGTGTCCTTCCTCACCGCGATGCTGATGCTGCTCGCGCCGCTCAAGCACCTCGCCAACGTCAACGGCGACCTGCAGCGGGCGCTCGCCGCCGCCGACGTGGTGTTCCGCTTCGTCGACGAGCCGGTGGAACCCGACGCGGGCACGCGCGTGGTCGAGCGCGCGCGCGGCGAGCTCGTCTTCGAGCGGGTCGGCTTCCGCTACGACGGCGCGGAGCGGCCCGCGCTGTCGGGCATCGACCTGCGGATCGCGCCCGGCGAGACCGTCGCGCTGGTCGGTCCGTCGGGCGGCGGCAAGACCTCGCTCGCGAACCTGATCCCGCGCTTCCACTCGGCGACCGAGGGGCGGGTGCTGCTCGACGGCATCCCGATCGAGACGCTGACGCTCGCGAGCCTGCGCGCGCAGGTCGCCTGGGTCAGCCAGCAGGTGATGCTCTTCAACGACACGATCGCGGCCAACGTCGCCTACGGCGCGCAGCGGGACGCGCCCCCCGAGCGGATCGAGGCGGCGATCCGCGCGGCGCACCTGCACGAATTCGTCGCGTCGCTGCCCGAGGGGCTCGGGACGGTGATCGGCGACAACGGCATCCGCCTGTCGGGCGGCCAGCGCCAGCGGCTGTCGATCGCGCGCGCGATCCTGAAGGACGCCCCGGTGCTGATCCTCGACGAGGCGACCTCGGCGCTCGACAACGAGTCGGAGCGCTTCGTGCAGGCCGCGCTCGAGACGCTGATGCGCGACCGGACGACGCTCGTCATCGCGCACCGGCTGTCGACCATCGTCAACGCCGACCGGATCCTCGTGATGTCCGACGGCCGCATCGTCGAGAGCGGCACGCACGCGCAGCTGCTCGAGCGCGACGGGCTGTACGCGCGGCTGTTCAGCGCGGGCGAGGCGTCGTTCTCGGCTTAGGCGGAGCGGGCTCCCGGGGGGGGGGCCAACCGCCGAGACGCCGAGGGCCGCCGGGTCCACGGAGGTGGACCGCTGGGAACCGCCGGCCTTCGGCGTCCTCGGCGGCCCTCGGCGCCTCGGCGGTGAACACCTTCCCGAAGCGCCCTCAACCGACCCGGGGGATCGCCGTCTCCCGCGGCCACACCAGCCGGCGCCGCTTCACCTCGCGGTTCCAGTCGAGGTTGGCCTGCTTGATCGCCGGGTCGACGTAGCCGCGCTTGTGGTCGAGGTGGACCCAGACCAGCGAGTGGCGCGCGCGCACGCCGCGCACGCCGGCGTTGTTCATCCGGTAGCCGAAGTTGCGGTCCTCGCCGCCGTAGCCCATGGTCTCGTCGTAGCCGCCGACCTTCAGGATGTCGGCGCGCCAGGCGCCGGTGTTCGCGCCGTTCAGCGAGTTGCGCGCGGTCAGCAGGTCGAGCGCGCGGGCGAGCGCGCGCGAGCGCGTCAGCCGCCAGCGCGACAGCGCGATGCCCTGCGCGCGCAGCCAGTCCGGGTCGAACAGCTGCTGCGACTCGATCATCGCGTCGGTCAGGCGCTCGCGGTGGAAGGCCTCGGGGATCGACAGGTGGCTGCCGCCGGCGAGGAAGATGCCGGGCCGCGCGAGCCTCGCGTAGGCCTCGAGCAGGTCGCCGCGCGGCACGCAGTCGGCGTCGGTGAAGACCACGAAGTCGCCGGCCGCGTCGCGGAACGCGCGGTTCATCATGATCGGCTTGCGGTAGCCCCTGTTGACCTGCGTGACGTGCCGGATCGGCCACGGCGCGAGGGCCCGGTGCTTCGCGACGACCGCCGCGACCTCCTCGAAGTGGCTGTCCTCGGCGACCCACAGCTCGACCGGCGCGCGCGTCTGGCAGCGGAAGCCGAGCAGCGTCCGGTCCAGCGCCAGCCAGTTGTTGTAGGCCGAGACGACGACGGTGATCTTCATGGGCGCGGCGATGATAGCGGAGAGCGGTCGCCGGGCCCGTCCGCCGCGCAGTTGTAACCGTTTGAATCGGCCGTCGGCGGTCGGCGCCGCGGGGCCGTTAGGATGAAGGGGGCGTCCGGTCCGATCTCGGCCGGCCCCGACGCGCGCCGACTCGGCGCCGCGATGGAGCGGATCATGCCAGCAGCGAACATCCGGAAGGCGACGGTGGCGACGGCCGCGCTCGCCGCCCTGATCGCGGGAGGCGCGGCCAGCGCCCAGCCCGTCGTCGAGAAGCCCGCGGCGAGCCGGTTCTACGGGACCGCCCGTCCGCCGGTGGTCACGCCACCGCCCCCCGCCGTCGTGCGGCCTCCGGTCGTGACCGCACCGCCGGCGGTCGTGCGTCCGCCCGCGTCGGTGTACGTGCCCCCGCCCGCGCCGGCCTACGTCCACGGTCCGCGTCCGCGCGTGGGCGTCGACGTCTGGGTCGGTCCGCGCCCCTACTGGTACGGTCATCCGCGCTACTACCCGTCCCCCGCCTGGGGCTACCCGTATCCGTACCCGTACCCGTATCCGCCCGCGGTCGTCGTGACGCCGCCGCCGCCCACCGTCTACGTCGAGCGATCGGCCGAGGCCGCCTCGCCGGCGGCCGGCTACTGGTACTGGTGCGCCGATCCGCAGGGCTGGTATCCCGAGGTCCCCGAGTGCCGTGCCGGCTGGCAACCGGTGGCGCCCCGCGCCGATCAGTGAGGGCCCGACGATGACCCGATCCCCGTTCGCACGCCGGGCCGGCCTCGGATCGGCGGCGCTCGCGTTCGCCGTGCTGTCCGGTTGCGCGGTGATTCCCGACGGCCCGAGCACGATGGCGCTGCCGGGCACCGGCCGCTCGTTCGCGCAGTTCCGCGTCGACGACGACGCGTGTCGCCGCTTCGCGACCGAGCGGATCGGCGGGCAGTCGGCGCAGCGCGCCGCGCAGGACACGGTGGCCGGCGGCGCGGTCGCAGGGGCCGCGATCGGCGCGGTCGCGGGGGCCGCGATCGGCGGCTCGCACGCCGCGGGCGTCGGCGCCGGCACCGGCCTGCTGATGGGCTCGGTGATCGGCAGCGGTGCGGCGACCGGCTCGGCGGTCACGACCCAGCGTCGCTACGACCAGGCCTACGTGCAGTGCATGTACGCGAGCGGGCACAAGGTGCCGGTCATCGACGGCTATCGTCCCGGGCCGTCGGCCGCGCCGGCCCCGCTGCCGCCCGGCGTGCCGCCGCCCCCGGCGGGCGCGCCGCCCGCGCCGCCGCCCGCCGCGTCCCGGCCGCCGGTGCCCGCCGCCGCCCCGGCGGCGCCGGCCCCCCCGCCCGGCGCGCCGCCGCCCCCGCCGCCGACCTGGCGATCGAGCTGAGCCGCGCGCGTGCCGCGGGCTGCGCCCCGCCCGGGCGGGGCCGCGGGTCGAAGGTGGTAGGCTCGGCGGCGATCGACCGACCCGGAGACCGCCGATGACCCCCGAACGCTACCCGCTGCCCGCGCTCGACGCGCTGCCCGACGACATCCGCGACAAGCTCGTCGCGGTCCAGCAGAAGGCGGGGTTCGTCCCGAACGTGTTCCTGAAGCTCGCGCGCCGGCCCGACGAGTTCCGCGCGTTCGTCGCCTACCACGACGTGCTGATGCTCAAGGAGGGGGGGAGCCTCACCAAGGGCGAGCGCGAGATGATCGTCGTCGCCACCAGCGGCGCGAACGACTGCCTGTACTGCGTCGTCGCCCACGGCGCGATCCTGCGCATCCACGAGAAGCACCCGCGGATCGCCGACCAGCTCGCGACCAACTGGCGCAAGGCCGACCTGACGCCGCGCCAGCGCGCGATGATCGGCTTCGCGATGAAGGTCGCGCTCGACTCGCGCGCGGTCGACGACCACGACTTCCGCGAGCTGCACGCGCACGGCTTCGACGACGAGGACGCGTGGGACATCGCGTCGATCGCCGCGTTCTTCGCGATGTCGAACCGGCTCGCGAACACGGTCGGCATGATGCCGAACGACGAGTTCTACCTGATGGGGCGGGTGCCGCGGGAGAAGAAGGGCTGAGGCTCAGATCATCCTGGAGGGCAGCCAGGTCGCGAGCCAGGGGCACAGCGACAGCAGCACCAGCCTGACGACGTCGGCGAACGCGAACGGCAGGATGCCGCGCACGACCGTGGCCAGCGGCACGCCCGCGATGCCCTGGATCACGAACAGGTTGATGCCGATCGGCGGCACGATCATCCCGATCTCGCAGACGGTCACCAGCATCACGCCGAACCAGATCGGGTCGAAGCCGAGCGCGGTCACCAGCTTGAACACCGGCCCGATCGTCAGCAGGATCATCGACAGCTCGTCCATCAGCGCGCCGAGCACGACGTAGGTCGCCATCAGCAGCGCCATCACCGTCCACGGGCCGAGTCCGGTCGCGCGGACCGCGTCGATCAGCGCGTCGGTCATCCGCGTCGACTCGACGAAGGCGTTGAAGATCCCGGCGCCGATCAGGATCACGAAGATCATGCCGGTGGTGGTCGCGGTCTCGGCGATCGCGTCGCGCAGCGTGTCGCGGGTCAGCCGGCCGGACAGCGCCGCGAGCGCGACGGCGCCGGCGGCGCCGACCGCCGCGCCCTCGGTGGGCGAGAACCAGCCGAGGTACATCCCGCCCAGCACGAGGCCGAACAGCAGCGCGACCTGCCAGATCGCGAAGAGCGCACGCCCCCGCTCGAGCCAGCCGTGGCGCGGGCCCGCCGGCCCGCTCGCCGGATCGCGCCGCACCGACCACGCGACCGCGAGCGCGTACAGGACGGCGCCGAGCAGGCCCGGCAGGATGCCCGCGAAGAACAGGCGCCCGATCGACTGCTCGGTCGCCAGTCCGTAGACGACGAACAGGATCGACGGCGGGATCATCACCCCGAGCGTGCCGCCGGCCGCGACGGTCGCGCAGGCGAGCGCGTCGGCATAGCCGTGGCGGCGCATCTCGGGCAGCGCGACGCGCCCCATCGTGGCGGCGGTCGCGATCGCCGAGCCGCTGACCGCGCCGAAGATCGCCGAGCCGCCCACGGTGGCCATCGCGAGGCCGCCGCGCAGGTGGCCCACCAGCGTCGCCACGAAGCCGTACAGCGCCCGGGACAGGCCCGCGTGCCCGGCGAACACGCCCATCGCGATGAACAGCGGGACGATCGACAGCGAGTACGGGAACACCGCCTCGAAGGTGGTGCGGCCGAGCATGAACCCGGCGGTCTGCGGCCCGGCCGTCAGCGCGAGGCCGATCGCGCCGACGGCGCCCATCGCGATCGCGACGGGCATCCCCGCCAGGGCCAGCAGCACGACGAGCGCGAAGCCGGCCGCGCCGAGCAGCGGCTCCATCCCGTCAGAACGGTGCGTCTTTCTGGAAGCTCGGCGCGCGCTTCTGGCGGTGGCTGGCGACGCCCTCGTGCACGTCCGGCCCGGAGAAGCCCATGAACTCGACGGCGAGCGAGGTGTCGAAGGTCGGCCCCATCATCCGCAGCCAGTTGTTGAGCGCGTACTTGGTCCAGCGGATGGCGGTGGGCGAGCCCTTCGCGAGGCGCGCGGCGATGCCCATCGCGGTCTCGCGCAGCGCCGACGCGTCGACCGCCTTGGCGACCAGGCCGATCTGCGCGGCCTCCTCGCCGGAGACCGGCTCGCACAGCAGCAGGTAGTACTTGGCACGGGCCATGCCGCACAGCAGCGGCCAGATGATCGCCGCATGGTCGCCGGCCGCGACGCCGAGCCGCGTGTGCCCGTCGACGATGCGCGCGTCGCGGGCCGCGATCGGGATGTCGGCGAGCAGGCCCGCGACCAGTCCGGCACCGACCGCCGGCCCGTGCATCGCGGACACGATCGGCTTGTCGCAGTTGATCACGTTGTAGACCAGGTCGCGCGCCTCGCGCCAGACGCGCGATCGGACCTGGAAGTCGTTGGCCATGTCCTCGACCAGCCCGAAGTCCCCGCCCGCGGAGAAGCCCTTGCCCTCGCCGCGCAGCACCACCGCGCGGACGTCGGGGTCGTCGCCGATGTCGCGCCAGACGCGGGCGAGCTCGAAGTGGCCGGTGTGGTCGGCGGTGGCGAGGCGGCCGGGGCCGCCCATCACGACCTCGAGCACGCCGTCCGCGTGCTCGGCGAAGGTCAGGGTCTTGTAGTGCGCGTAGCGGTCGGGCATGGGGTCACCTGGAACGGAGGGGGGAGGGGGGCGGCGCGCCGGGCGCAGGCACCGCGGCCGGGGGGTGGAGCGCCTGCGCGATGCACACGACCGCGGCGATGCCGCAGCCGGCGAGCACGGGCACCCAGAACAGGACCATCGGCCAGGCGAGGGTCGGCGAGCGCTCGCCGTACGCCAGCACCTGCGAGGCCGCGACGCCCGCCTGCCAGGTCGCCGCCGCGAGGAAGGCGGCCGACGCGAGCGCCCAGGCGACCGCCAGCGCCGTCCGCAGCGCGGCGGGCAGGCGCGACTGGATCAGGTCCACCTCGACGTTCGCGCGCCGCGCGAACGTGTACGGGATGCACAGGAACACGCTGGTCATCACCAGCAGCTGGGACAGGTCGATCAGCCCGGGCAGCGACCAGCCGACCGCGCGGCGTCCGACGATGTCGACCACGGTCACCAGCGCGCAGGCGAGCAGCACGACGACGCCGAGCGCCGCGCACAGGCGGCAGAACCGCTCGAGCGGCGCGGGCCGGGTCGCCGCCGTCGTCGCCGTCAACCGCCCGACTCCGCGCGCGCGACCTCGCGCTGCATCGCGATGTAGACGTCGCGCGCGTTCTTCACGCCCTGCGACTCGAAGTCCAGCACCGCCTTGTTGAACAGCGGCACCAGCGTGCGGTCCCACTGCTGGCGCTGCTCGCGGGACAGCGTGACGATCGCGTTGCCGCGCTCGACCGCGTTCGCGCGGCCGGCCGCGTCCCACGCGTCCCACCAGCCCTGCACCTTCGCGAGCAGCGCGGGGCCGGACGCCTGGTCGACCACCTTGCGCACGTCGGCGGGCAGCGACTGGTAGCGCCGCTCGTTCATCGCGAACCAGAACGCCGCCGTGTAGAGGTTGGCCTCGCAGTGATGCCGGCACACCTCGCCGAGCTTGAACGCGCGCACCGGATCCCACGGGAACGCCGCGCCGTCGAGCGTGCCGCGCTGGATGTTCTCGTACACCTGGCCCGGCGGCATGCCGACCGGGCTCGCGCCGAGGAACTCGAGCATCATCGAGACCGTCGGCGAGGGCGTGCGGATCCGCAGGCCGCGCAGGTCCTCGGGGGACGCGACGCGCTTGTCGCGCGTGTGGATCAGGCCGCCGTTGTGCGTCAGCAGCAGCAGCGGCTTGAGGCCCGCGTAGTCGGGCGCCAGCGGGCCGGTGTGCAGGTTCCACAGCGCGCGCGAGCCGGCGCCGGCCTTGCTCACCAGCATCGGCATCTCGACGATCGTGCTGCGCGTCATCCGACCGCGGGGCAGGCCGGCGATGCCGAACGCGATGTCGACGATGCCGTTGCGGACCTGGTCGAGCTGGTTCTGCGCCTGCCCGAGCGCCGAGGTGCCCGGCGACACCTGCACGGCGACCGCGCCCTGCGTCTTCGCCTCGATCTCGCGGGCCCAGGGCTCCATGAAGTCGGTGTGCAGCCCGTGCGTGGGCGGCAGGTAGTGGCTCAGCTTCAGCGTGAGCTTCGGCTGCGCCGAGACGATCGCCGGGAATCCGGTCAGCGCGATCGCGCCGCCCCCCGCGCGCAGCGCGGCGCGTCGGCGGTTCACGGGGGCGGGGTCGGTCCGGTCGCTCATGGTCTCGTCTCCTCGTCGCGGGGTGCGGCGCCGCGCGGCGGTCGCCGTGTCAGATCCTGCGCTGCAGCTCGGCCCAGAACGGCTCGCGCAGCAGGTTCTTCTGGATCTTGCCGATGGGGGTCTTGGGGAAGTCCGCGACGATGCGCACCAGCCTCGGTCGCTTGAACTCGGCGAGCGCGGTGCGGCATCGCTCGATCACGGTCTCGGGCTCGAGCGTCGCGCCGGGCTTGAGCGAGACGAAGGCGGCCGGCACCTCCCCCCACTTCGGATCGGGGATGCCGAACACCGCGCACTCGGCGACGGCGTCGAGCCCGTAGATCACGTCCTCGATCTCCTTCGGATAGACGTTCTCGCCGCCGGAGATCAGCATGTCCTTCGCCCGGTCGATCAGGCGCACGAACCCGTCCGCGTCGCGCACGCCGACGTCGCCGGTCAGCAGCCAGCCGTCGCCGAGCCGGAACACCGCGGCGGTCTGCTCCGGCTCGCCGTAGTACTCGGACATCACGTTGTCGCCGCGGCTCGCGATCTCGCCCGGCTCGCCCGGCCCGGCCTCGGTGCCGTCGGTCCTGAACAGGCGGATGTCGACGTTGAACGCCTGCCGTCCGACCGAACCCAGCTTGTCCGGCAGGTACCAGTGCCTGAGCGCGGTGATCACGCCGACCTCGGACTGGCCGTAGATCTGGGTGAGCTTCAGGTCCGGCAGCTTCGCGAGCAGCTCGCGCTGCACCCAGTCGGGCATCGGCGCGCCCGCGAACGACAGCTTTCGCCACGTGCCGAGCCGGCGCGCGTCGAAGCCCGGGTGGGTGACCAGCATGTTGGCCTGCGTGGGCACCATGAACGCCGCGGTGATCGACTCGCGCTCGCAGGCGGCGACGAAGCCCTCGACCGACCACGGCGTGACGAACACGCAGGTCGCGCCGACCAGCATCGCCGGCTGGAACATGATGTTGAGCGCGGCGACGTGGAACAGCGGGGTGACGATCGCGACCACGTCGCGCTCGTCGAGCGCCTCCTCGAGCGCGACCGTGTGCGCGGTCGTCGCACGCGCCCGATGGCTGCACAGCACGCCCTTCGGGCGCCCGGTGGTGCCGCCGGTGTAGGTCATGCAGAACGGATCGCGCTCGTCGAGCGCGACCGGCGGTGCGGTGTCGGCGTGCGGCGCGACGAAGTCGTCGAACCGGACGCAGCCCGGCGGCGCGTCCGCGGGCGGCTCGCCGAGGCAGACCACGGTCCGGATCGCCGGCAGGCGGGGCAGCACCGCGGCGGCGCGGCCCGCCAGCTGCGCGTCGACCACGAGCAGGGTCGCGTCCGACTTGCCGAGCACGTACTCGAGCTCGGCCTCGGCGTACTGGATCGACACGTTGACCAGCACGAGCCCCGATCTCGCGGCGCCGAAGAACACGACGCCGTACTCGGTCAGGTTGCGCGACAGGATCGCGACCTTCGCGCCCTTCGGCGCGCCGGTGGCGAGCAGCGCGTTCGCGAAGCGGTTCGCGGCCCGGTCGAGCTCGAGGTAGGTGAGCCGGCCGGTCGGGCCGACGATCGCGGGCTTGCCCGGGAATCGCTCGGCGGAGCGGCGCAGCATGTCTCCGGTCAGCATGGCGGGTCGTATCGCCTGTCGTAATTCCTTTGCGCAAAGCGTAAAGTGTCGCGTGTCAGCCTGTCAATCCGACCGACCGCACGTGGCCACCTCACGCCGATCCACACCCGCCGCGCGCACGGGCGCGGGCGGCGCTCCGCTTCGCCGTGCCCGCCGTCCCGCGGGCGTCCAGTCGGTCGAGGTGGGGCTCGCGCTGCTGTCGCTGCTCGCGCACCAGCGGCGCCCGATCAAGATCACCGAGCTCGCCGCGCGCGCCGGGATGGCGCCGGCCAAGGCCCACCGCTACCTGGCGAGCCTGGTGCGCGCGGGCTTCGCCGCGCAGGACCCCGACACGGGCCTGTACTCGACCGGACCGACCGCGCTCGAGTTCAGCCTGTCGTGCCTGTCGACGATCGAGCCGATCGAGGTGGCCACGCACGAGGCGCTCGCGCTGTGCCGCGCGACCGACCAGACGGTCGCGCTGTCGGTCTGGGGCTCGTTCGGCCCGACCGTCGTGCGCTGGGAGCAGCCGCCGCGGCCGGTGATGGTCAACATCGGACCGGGATCGGTGTTCCCGCTGCTCGAGTCGGCGACCGGCCGGGTGTTCGCCGCGTTCTACGACGAGACCGAGATCCGGCGGCACCGGGCGCGGCCCGCGGCCCGGGGCGAGACGCCGCCCGGCGCGGTCGGGCGTGCGGCGACCGAGTCGATCGACGCGGTGCGCCGGCGCGGGCTGGCCCGCGCGAAGGGGGACTTCATGTCCGGGCTCAGCGCGTTCGCCGCACCGGTGTTCGATCACCGCGGGCGGATGGTGCTCGCGCTGACCGCGCTGGGCTACAGCGCGGGCTTCGACCACCGGTGGGACGGCGGCGTCGCGCGCGCCGTCGAGGCCGCGGCGCGGCGGGTCTCCGGGGCGCTGGGATGGCACGGGGAGGGCGCATCGACGTCGGGCCGCGATTGACCGGCATCGCGTGAACCTCTTACGATATGCGTAAACGCATCACGCACTGAAGAATCCGGGCCGCGATCTGGCCACGATGTGGCCGCGATCCGCCGGACGGGCGGGCCGGGCCCGGGGGTCGACGGACGGGAGGAGACGATCGTGCAGCTGGGCATCGAGGACGAGCTCGCGCTGGTGATGGGCGGCACCCGCGGGCTCGGGCTCGCGTGCGCCCGCGCGCTCGCCGCCGAGGGCGCCCGCGTGATCGTCAACGGTCGCGACGCGGCGCACGGGGCCGCGGTCGCCGCGGCGATCGGACGCGCGAGCTTCGTCCAGGGCGACCTCGGCGATCCCGCGTCGCGGGCGCGGCTGATCGACGCGGTGCGCGCGATCGGCGAGCCCTCGATCGTCGTCACCAACGCGGGCGGCCCGCCGGCCGGTCGCTTCGAGGAGATCGACGCCGACACCTGGCGCCGGGCCTTCGAGACCAGCGTGCTCGCCGCGCTCGAGGTCGTGCGCGCGTTCCTGCCCTCGATGAAGGCGCGCGGCTACGGGCGGGTGCTGAACGTCACCTCCTTCGTGGTGAAGGAGCTGTACCCGAACATGTCGCTGTCGAACGGCCTGCGCGTGGGGCTCACCGGCGCGATGGGATCGATCGCGCGCGAGGTGGCGCCCTTCGGGATCACCGTCAACGGGCTGCTGCCGGGCCTGATGGACACCGGGGCGCTGCGGCGCGTGATCGTCGACCGGATGAAGCGCGACGGCCTGACCGAAGCCGAGGTGCGCGCGCAGATGGCCGCCGGCGTGCCGGCGGGGCGCCTCGGCACCGCCGAGGACTTCGGTCCGCTGTGCGCGTTCCTCGCGTCGCGCGCGGCGGGCTACATCACCGGCCAGAACGTCTGCGTGGACGGTGGCCTGACGAAGAACGTGATCTAGGGAGACACACGATGGCACTCGGAAGGCAGTGGGCCGCCTGGGCGGCGACGGTGGCGCTCGGCGTCGCGGCGGCCGGCGGACCGGCGGGCGCGCAGCCGCAGCGCGTGTCGGACGGCGTGGTGCGGATCGGCGTGCTGACCGACATGACCGGCGCGCTGTCGGACCTGTCGGGGGCGGGCTCGGTGACCGCGGTCCGGATGGCCGTCGAGGACTACGGCGGCAAGGTGCTCGGCCGACCGGTCGAGGTCGTCGACGCCGACCACCAGAACAAGCCCGACGTGGCGGCGAACCGGGCGCGCGAGTGGTTCGACGTGCAGCAGGTCGACATGGTCACCGACCTCACCAACTCGGCGGTGGCGCTCGCGGTCGTCGGCCTCGCCCGCGACAAGGGACGGGTGGCGATCGTCAACGGCGCGGGAACGGTGCGGCTGAGCAACGACGCGTGCACGCCGAACGGCATCCACTACGCGTGGGACACCTACGCGATGGCCAACAGCACCGCCCGCGCGATCGTCCGCAACGGCGGCACCAGCTGGTACTTCCTGACGGCCGACTACGCGTTCGGGCACCAGATCGAGAAGGACGTCTCGGACGTCGTCAGGTCGCAGGGCGGCACGGTCGCCGGCAGCTCGCGGCACCCGTTCAACGCCAGCGACTTCTCCTCGTTCGTCGTCAGCGCGCAGGGCTCGAAGGCGAAGATCGTCGGGCTCGCCAACGGCGGCACCGACACGATGAACGCGATCAAGGCGGCGCGCGACTTCGGGCTGATCGACGCCGGGCAGCAGCTCGCCGGCCTGTCGGTGTTCATCACCGACATCCACGGCGTGGGCCTGCAGCTCGCCCAGGGCCTGCTGATGACCGAAGCCTTCTACTGGGACCTGGACGACGCCACGCGCAAGTGGTCGCGGCGCTACTTCGAGCGGATGAAGAAGATGCCGACCGCGATCCAGGCCGCGAACTACTCGTCGACGATGCACTACCTGAAGGCGGTCGAGGCCGCCGGCACCGACGCGCCCGACGCGGTCGTCGCGAAGATGAAGGCGACCCGGATCGACGACTTCTTCGCCCGGGGCGGGACGATCCGCGCCGACGGCCGCATGGTCCACGAGATGTACCTCGTGCGCGTGAAGAAGCCGTCCGAGTCCAAGTACCCGTGGGACTACTACCAGGTGGTCGCGAAGGTGCCGGGCGACGAGGCGTTCCAGCCGCTGTCCCGCTCGGCCTGCCCGCTGGTCAAGCGCTGACGGGGCGAGGCGGCCGCCCGCCCGGGACCCGCGGGCCCCGAGGCCGGGCCCCCGTGCTCAGCCCAGCCGCTTGAGCAGGCTCGCCATGTCGTCGGCGTGCTCCTCCTCGTCGGCGAGCACGTCCTCGAGGAGCCGCCGCGTCGTCGGGTCGCGGTCGGCGACGAACTGGATCATCTCGCTATAGCTCTCGATCGCGATCCGCTCGGCGACGAGGTTCTCCTCGATCATCTGCCGCAGCGTGTCGCCCTCGACGTACTCGGCGTGGCTGCGTTCGGCGAGCGACCAGGGCGCGAGGTCCGGCGTGCCCCCGAGCTGCACGATCCGCTCGGCGATCCGGTCGGCGTGCGCGAGCTCCGCGTTCGCGTGCTCGAGGAACTCGGCCTTGACCGACTCGGAGTGGATGCCGTCGGCGCAGAAGTAGTGGCGACGGTAGCGCAGCGTGCAGACGATCTCGGTCGCGAGCGCCTCGTCGAGCAGCCGCACCACGGTGCCGGCGTCGAGGCCGTAGCTCGGCGTGACCGCGCCGTCGTCCATCGTGCGCCGCGCCCGTTCGCGGATCGCGGCGATGTCGGAGACGAAGGTCGGCTGCCCGCCGGAGCGGGTGTCGGACGGGGCGGGGGCGCGGGAGGACATGGCGGCGGGCTCCGGTCGGTAGGGGCCCGCTCGTCGGGGCAACGTCCGTGCCCGGGTCCGTCGGCGCCCCGGTCCTACTCCCGCCCGCCGTCGACCGGGGTCGCCGCGCCGGTGCGCTGCGCGACGAACGAGCCCGCCGTGCCGTCGACCGCACGGCAGCCGCCCTCGATGCGCTCGCCGGCGACGCGGCCGTCGTACGCGCGGAGCACGCCCTTGTCGTCCATCCACTCGAAGCTCAGGCGATCGCCCGACAGCCGCACGCTGCGTAGCCGCCCGTCCAGGCTGCCCATCCGCACGGTGCCGGTCACCTGCTGGAACGCCTGCGAGAACGACACGCTCGCCTCGCTGGTGCCGCGCGAGTCGGTGGTCGTCAGCTTCCAGCCGCCGCCGACCGGCGCGGGCACGACCCACAGGTAGCCGGGGCGACCGTCGACGGTGCTGCTGTCGTCGGGCTCCCACGAGCCCATCGTGAACTGGTGCGTGACCAGGCGCGTGCCCGGCCGCATCTTCAGCAGCGTCGGGCGCAGCTTCAGGTTCAGGCCCGGCAGCAGGTACATCGTGACGACCGACGCGAACGAGTAGTCGAACTTGAAGATGTCGCCCTGCTCGAAGCGGGCGAGGCTCTGCACGCCGGCCTTCTCGGCGTTGCGCCGTGCGAGCGCCACCATGTCGGGGTTGAACTCGACGCCGAGCGAGCGCGCCTTGAAGTCGCGGGCCGCGGCGATGACGATCTTGCCGTCGCCCGAGCCGAGGTCCACGACCTGGTCGTTCGGGCCGACCTGGGCCATCCGCAGCATCCGGTCGACCAGCGCGTCGGGCGTCGGCACCCAGATCACGTCCTTGCCCTGCTGGCCGACCTGCGGGACGAAGTTCGGCGTGCCGGGGTTCTGCTGGGCACGGGCGAGGGCCGGCATCGCGAGCACGGGTGCGGCGGCGGCGGCGAAGCGCAGCATCGCGCGACGGTCGAGGCGGGACGACGGGAGCGGCGACGCGGGCGTGTCGGACGGGTTCATCGGGGTCGTACCTGTGTGGGGGTCGAATCGGCAAGTATGCCGACGAATGCGCGTGCGCGTGAACCGTCGTTCCGACGGCGGATCAGGCGGGCATCGGCTCGACGGTCATCCCGGCCGCCGCCAGCCGGCGCGCGAGCGCGTCGCCGAGCGCGGTCGCGGGCGTCAGCACGCCCCCGGCGCCGGCATCGCGGGGGAGCGCGTCCGCCGGCCCGGCGAGCGCGAGCGCCGCCTCGCAGACGAAGACGGTGGTCGCGCGGTTGCCGGGGTCGCCGCGGCCGGCGATCCGGCCGCGCAGCACGTGCCCGTCCCGCGAGCGGCCGACGAGCTCGCATCGGAATGCGCCGCCGTCCATGCTCGCCTCCGACGGTCCCTCGCCCGGTGCGGGCGCCATCCGCCGCACCAGCGCCCGCGCCGCGGCGAGCCGCATCGAGGCGCGGCCGGCGCCGACCCCGAGCGCCAGGCCGCCCGCCGCGATCGCGCCGGCGCGGCCGCGTCCGACGCGCAGGTACTCCTGGTAGCGGAAGTCGCGGTCGTAGACGGGGTCCCCGGCCGCGGCGAGCAGCGCGGCGCTGCGCCGCACCACCCGCGTGTTGACCGGCGCCATCACGAACGGGGCCAGCCAGGCGTCGAGGTCGGGGTCGTGCACCGGCAGCGCGGGGTCGCCGTGCGCCGCGCCGCCGCGGGGCGCCGTGCCGGGCGGGTTCAGCAGGAACACATCGGCGAGGCGCCCGGCCTCGCCCGCGTCCATCAGGTTCAGCGCGGACGCCAGGGTGCCGCCGTTGAGGCCGCCGCGCAGGGAGAAGGCCGCGCGGACCTCGACGCAGGGCGTGTCGTGACGTGCGCGGATCGCGGACGCGACGAGCCAGGCGCCGAGGTCGGAGGGCACCGAGTCGAAGCCGCAGCACGGCACGATCCGGGTGCCCTCGGCGGCGGCGCGCGCGTGGTGCCGGTCGATCAGCCGCCGGACCCAGGGCGTCTCGCCGGTGATGTCGACGTAGTGGGTGCGTCGTGCGACGCAGGCGTCGACCAGGGCGTCGCCGTGCAGCGCGAACGGGCCCGCCGTGCTCAGCACCACGCGGGCGTCGGCCGCGAGCGCGTCGAGCGCCGCCGTGTCGCCCGCGTCGGCGACGACGATGCCCGCGCGAGCCGCGCCCGGCCCGCAGGCGGCGCGCACGCGCTCGAGCCGCTCGGCCGAGCGGCCCGCGAGCGCCCAGCGCAGGCCGCGCGGCGCGTGCGCCGCGAAGCGGGCGACCGTCTGCCGACCGACGAAGCCCGTCGCGCCGTAGAGCACGACGTCGTACGCGCGGGTCGTCGCCGCCCGGCGGCGGGGGGCTGTCGACGGGCCGCGGTGCGTCGCGCCCGACGGGGACCCGGGAGGCACCGCGTCAGGCCGTCGCGCCGAGCGCGGGGTCGAAGATCGCGACCGCGCGCGTCCAGCCGGCGCTCGCGCCGCGGATCTTGTGCGGGAAGCAGCTGATGAAGAAGCCGTCGGCCGGCAGCGACTCGAGGTTGTGCAGCTTCTCGATGTGGCAGTAGCCGATGTCGCGCCCGGCCTTGTGGCCCTCCCAGATCAGCCCGGCGTTCCCCGTCGCGCTGTACTTGCCCGCGGTGTGCACGAAGGGCGCGTCCCAGCTCCACGCGTCGGTGCCGGTGAGCCGCACGCCGCGCTCGAGCAGGTACATCGTCGCCTCGTAGCCCATGCCGCAGCCGGCGCTCACGTAGTCGCGCTGGCCGTAGCGGGCGCCCGCGCGGGTGTTCACCACGACGATCTCGAGCGGCTTCAGCACGTGGCCGATGCGCGCGAGCTCGGCCTCGACCTCGGCGGCGGTGACCACGTGGCCGTCGGGCAGGTGTCGGAAGTCGAGCTTCACGCCGGGCTGGAAGCACCAGTCGAGCGGCACCTGGTCGATCGTGATCGCGGGCGTCTTCTCCCCCTTGGCCGCGTCCATCGTGCTGTGGAAGTGCCAGGGCGCGTCGAGGTGGGTGCCGTTGTGCGTCGAGAGCTGGACCTTCTCGACCGCCCAGCCCTCGCCGTCGGGCAGGTCCTCCTTGCGCAGGCCGGGGAAGAACGGCGCGATCTGCTCGTACGTGTTCTGGTGCGTGAAGTAGGTGACCTGCGGCTCGAGGCCGGGCGGATCGGAGGCGACGTCGTTCTCGAGGTAGATCGACAGGTCGACGATGCGGCGGGTCATGGCGGGGGCTCCCTGCGGTCGGTCGGTGCGGCGGCTCAAGCCTACACGTCCGCCCGGGCGCGCGCCGACTCAGCCTTCGGAGAGCTCGAGCGGCCCGCGGGCGACGAGCCGGTACAGGCCGCGCCCGGTGCGCTCGATG
>ENA-UOYA01002184-UOYA01002184.1-activated-sludge-metagenome-genome-assembly--contig:-NODE-2184-length-19338-cov-33.092361_pt1 | contig 19338 bp, 16 predicted proteins | sample MGYA00238163_ERZ764804 | MGnify/ENA primary metagenome ERZ764804 (study PRJEB28919, sample SAMN05720223) | activated sludge metagenome | isolation source: Anaerobic digester | place: Hong Kong... | reverse complement strand
CCAGAACACCCAGAATGGTAGCTATAGACAGAGCACAGAGAATAGCCAGGAAAAGGGACAGCCCGAAAAGAGCATAGCCCTGAGTATCAATGGTCAGGCCTAGTTGCTTCAGAATCGGAGCTACCCCGCCGGTCACCGAGGATAATCCCTCGGTTGGAAAACTGAAAGCCATCTGAAAGCCATAAAGATAAATAGCGGCTGACAGCAGACCAACCAGACCGGCAGCCAGCATTTTGGCCAGGGCAATCGCCTGCCTGGAAATTGGCATGGTCAGCAGGGTCTCAAGAGTTTTATTCTGTTTCTCCATGGCGATGGCGGTGATAACCATCTGAGAAGAATACATGATGATCATCATCAGAATGATAGGCAGAATATAGCTCTGGGCATAGAGAGTACCTATTACCGCTGCGCTGGAGCCCTCGGCCATCCGGTCTTTAACCAGGATAAACTCCCGGTTTTTAATCGGAGTTTTGATTTCTGCTGGATCGATGTCGGGCAGCCTCTTTTTTAAATATTGATTGGAGAGAAAATCATTGGTAGTATTCAGCACTGCTCTGACCACTTCCGAGCTCCTGGTCCCCGACAACGAAATACCCCGGAGATAGGAATAAGTCTCTACCTCAGCCGGTTTAAAGTTAGAAACTTCCTGGCTGAAACCGGCCGGGATCACGACCAGCAGCCCCAGCTCAGCCGTCTGCAACTGTTTGACAACCTGTTCCTTCTCGCCGCTTTGCTCCTCAATAATAAAATTGGCCATATTAAGAGTCCCGATCAGGTTCCTGGATAACTCTGACTGATCGAGATCTAAAACTGCAATTTTCTGCTTGGCAATGGCTTTTTTCATTTCTTTTTTAGTTACATTGCCAATAAAACTAAAGATCAGGATCATCATGGCCAGCGATATTATCAGCTGTTTATTGACCAGTTCCTTTATTTCTTTGACCAGCAGATGTCCAAAGTTTTTCATTAGAGGCTACTCCTGACTGAGCTTTTGAAAACAATTTCCAGGTTCGGCGCCTGATATTTTTCTTTGAGCTCCTGCGGGGTGCCGGCATCCAGAATTTGCCCCCGGTCAATCAGCGCTACCCGGTCAGATAGAAACTCGACTTCAAGCATATTGTGAGAAGACAGTAAAACAGAAATACCCTGCTTAACAAAGCTCTTGATGGTTTCTCTGACTTCCAGAGAGTTAATAACATCGAGCCCGGAAGTAGGCTCATCCAGAATAGCCAGAGCCGGTTTGGTCATTAAAGCCCGGCCCAGCAGCAATTTTCTGGTCATGCCTTTACTGTAAGTTCCAACTTTATCTTTCAACCTGACTCCCAGGTCGCTAATCTGCTGGCCGCGGCTGACATACTCTTTAATTTCTTCCTGGTTGCTGGCATAAAACTTAGCCATAAACTCCAGATAATCCTGGCCTCTCATATTACGATAGGCTCCTGCTTCCTCAGGCAGATAACTTATTTTCTCCCGGAATTTTTCCGGATTTTTTTTAAGGTCGAAGCCGAGAAAAGTGACCCGGCCAGCTGAGGGGGTGAGCAGAGTGGCAATTATCCTCAGGGTCGTCGTCTTGCCGGCTCCATTCGGGCCAATTAAGCCAAAAATTTCTCCCTGGTCAACCTTAAAGCTAATACCTTTTAGGGCTTGCAGCTGACCATAATTTTTTTTCAAGCCTTCAACTTCAAGAACAGGGGTCATCCAGTCCTCCTTTTTCTCCGGTTAGACATTCACGGCCAGAAGCCCTGGTTCATCCGGATCTAATCTGAAAAATTATCAAGCCTAATTATCATTGAAAAGCAATTATTTTTCAACTCGCCATCTCAAAAAAGATAAACGAGGGCTTGAGAATGGGAGGTTAGCCGGCAGCCAAACGAAGCCTTTTCCTCTGGCTTGACCCGCGGCTTTTCCCGGCTTCTGGCTTAATATTTTTAAATAAGGCTGAGAAATAATATCATTTCGGCCTGTTATCCAGGGAGACCGTTACTGGCCAAACAGGCTTAATCAGGTTTTTTTGCGCTGGCTGCTTCATCCGCCGGCCACAAGCCAACCATCTGTCTTATTTTCTGCTCTAACTGGTTGGCCAGTTCTTTGTTTTCTTTCAGGAGCTTTTTTACATTTTCCCGGCCCTGACCCAGCCTTTCACCATTATAGGAGTACCAGGTGCCGGTTTTCTCCAAGACTCCGTATTGAATTCCACAATCAACCAGGTCACCTTCGCGAGAAATGCCTTCGCCGAAAATGATATCAAACTGGGCTTCCCGGAAAGGCGGAGCCAGTTTATTCTTGACGATTTTTACTTTGGCCCGGCTGCCAACCACCTCTTCGCCTTCTTTGAGAGTAGCCAGTTTTCTGATATCGATCCGGAGTGAAGCATAAAATTTAAGAGCCCGGCCACCGGTCGTTGTTTCAGGAGAACCGACGAAGACTCCAATCTTCTCTCTGATCTGGTTAATAAAAATGAAGCAGGTTTTGGACCGGCTGACAATCGCGGTCAGTTTGCGCAGAGCCTGAGACATCAATCTGGCCTGAAGCCCCATGTGAGCATCTCCCATTTCACCTTCCAGCTCAGCTTTGGGGACCAAGGCGGCCACGGAATCAACCACAATGACATCCACCGCTCCGCTCCTGACCAGGACTTCGGCAATTTCCAGACCCTGCTCTCCGTAGTCTGGCTGAGAAATCAACAGATCATCAACATTAATGCCAATTTTGGAGGCATAGAGAGGGTCAAGGGCATGTTCAGCATCAATGAAGGCTGCCTGGCCGCCGCGTTTTTGAGCTTCAGCGATTACATGGAGGGCCAGCGTGGTTTTACCGGTTGCTTCAGGACCAAAGATTTCAATTACCCGGCCGCGGGGAAATCCGCCTATGCCCAGGCTCAGGTCAAAAGCAATGGAACCGGTCGGAATAACTTCGGCTTTGACCGCAGCTTCCTTCTGGCCCAGTTTCATCACGGCCCCTTTGCCGAATTGCTTTTCAATCTGGGATAAAGCTGCATCCAGAGCTTTCACCCTGGAAGTTTGCTTCTGTTCGATTTCTTCTGTTTTCATTTAGGCCTCCAAAATGTCCACCTTCGAGCTCCTGCCAAAGAAACCAGAGGCTCGGCCGTCTTAAATCATGCCAGTTATTTTCCCCGTTTCATCCACATCAATTTTTTCAGCAGCTGGAGCTTTGGGTAAGCCAGGCATGGTCATTATATCACCGCACTGAACAACGACAAAGCCGGCCCCGGAACTCAGCGAAGCATTGGTCAGAGTCAGATTCCAGCCGCGCGGCCGGCCAGTTTTTTTAGAATCATCAGACAGGGAAGCCTGGGTCTTAGCCACGCAGACCGGCAGATTGGCCAGGCCGAGCTGTTCATAGAGTTCAATCTTTTTTCTGGCTGCCGACTCGACTTTAACCCCGTCGGCTCCATAAATTTTAAGGGCAATGGCTTCTACCTTCTTCAATAGAGGCAGCTCGGAAGAATATAAATATTTAAAATCCGGTTGGTCCTCAGCCATCGCTTTGATGACTTCGGCCGCCAGCTCCAGACCGCCTTCGCCGCCCTGATTATAAACATTGCTTAAGGCATAGCGGGCCCTTTCCTGCTTGACCAGTTCAGTCCAGAGATCAATTTCCGATTGGTGATCAGCCGGGAAGAGATTCAAAGCTACCACAAAGGGCACGCCAAAAATCTTTAAGTTTTCAATATGTTTTCTTAAATTATCGAAGCCGGCTTCTACTGCCTTAGCATTTTCCTGGCCTAAATCGCTAATTTTTACCCCGCCATGATATTTTAAGGCTCTTAAGGTTGAAACCAGGACACAGGCGGCCGGGGCTGGCACCTGACCGGTTCTAACCACGATATCAAAAAACTTTTCGGCCCCCAGATCAGAAGCAAAGCCGGTCTCGGTCACCACATAATCAGCCAGGCTCAGAGCTAGCCTGGTGGCGATAATCGAATTGGTTCCATGAGCGATATTGGCAAAGGGGCCGCCGTGAATAAAAGCCGGTGTCCCCTCCAGAGTCTGGACGAGATTCGGATTGATAGCGTCTTTGAGAAGAGCTGTCATGGCTCCATCGGCTTTAATATCCCGGGCAAAGACCGGCCGGCCATCAGCCGAAAAACCAACCAGAATATTGCCGACTCTAACCTTCAGATCCTTTAGATCACTGGCCAGACAGAGGATAGCCATGACTTCGGAAGCAGCGGTGATATCAAAACCGGTTTTACGGGCAAAGCCCTGAAAGGTTTCATCGGCTCCGATTACCACCTGGCGGAGAGCCCGGTCATTCATATCGAGCACTCGTTTCCAGGTAACTGTCCGGCCATCGAGCAGTCCGGCCGGGCCATCAAAATGAATCCGGTTATCAACCATAGCCGCCAGCAAATTATGAGCGGCGGTCACGGCATGGATATCCCCGGTAAAATGAAGATTAATCTCTTCCCGCGGGACAACCATGGCTTTTCCACCGCCGGTGGCTCCTCCCTTGATTCCAAAAACCGGTCCCAGGGACGGCTCGCGCAGAGTCAGGCAGGCTTTCTTTCCCAGGCGGCTGAGAGCATCGGACAGGCCGATAGCAGTCGTGGTTTTGCCTTCGCCGGCCGGGGTCGGGGTCATGGCCGTCACCATAATCAGTTTGCCGCGGGAGCTTTTCTCCCGGAAGGCCTGAAAATCTACTTTGGCTTTATATTTCCCATAGAGTTCAAGGTTTTCCTCAGCGATACCAAGCTCTTTAGCAACTTCTTTTATCGGTTTAAAATCCATGATTGGCCTCCTCTTAGCTATTTAACCAGAATTTTTTTCTTTCTTCAATCTCCTTTTTCAGCCCGGCTTAATCTACGGCCCGGGCCAGGCTCACATTGTAAAAATGCGTTTGATATTTTTCGATGAGTCCCTCGTCAGCAAAACTGTAGTAGCAATTGTTGCCGATGACGATATGGTCCAGGACCCGGATCTGCATAACGGCGCAGGCAAAAACCAGATCTCTGGTTATTTCCCGGTCGCAACTGGAGGGCTCAGGATCACCCGAAGGATGATTGTGAACAAAAATCAGGTTGGAGGCTTCATATTTTAAAGCCTGTTTGATGACCTCCCGCGGATAGACGGCACTCGAGTCCACCGTGCCCTCAAACAGGGTTTTCTCTTCCAGGATATGATTCTTGGTATTAAGAAACAAAACCTTGAAAACTTCGATTTTAAGATCTCTCAAGCTGTAATAGAGATAATCAAAAACTTCCTGCGAGGACTTGCAGACCGGGCGTTTGATCATGCAGTCCTTAAGATAGCGGCGGGCCACCTCCTGCACCAGTTTTAAGCCGAAGACATTTTGCCGGCCTATCCCCTTTATTTTTTGCAGATCAAGCGGGTCAGCTTCCATCACGGCACGGAAGGTCTTAAATTCTTTGATGGCCTGCCGGGCAGCCTCCCGGCAATCCTGACGGGGTGTTCCCAGAGTCAGTAACAATTCGACAATCTCATAGTCAAGAAAACCAGACAGCCCGCCTCTTAGAAATTTTTCGCGTAGCCGTTGCCGGTGCCCGGCCCGTTCAGGCTCTTGCCGCTCAGGATCGTCAGCCATGACCTTTATCCAGTTAAGAATTTATGGGTTTGATTTCTCAGGGCAGTTTTTTTGATTCAGAGGTAAAGACGAACCGGCCACCGGCTTTTTCCCAGCCGGCCAGTATTTTTTTCAAAAAAGGCCAGAATCAGCCAGGCCGCCTAATCAACATACAATCTGTCAATCAACTGCTTGTATTTTTCCTCGACCACTTTTCTTCTGATCTTCAGAGTCGGGGTCATCTCTCCTGTTTCAACTTCAAAATCTTTTTCCAGAATAATAATCTTTTTAATTTTCTCATAAGAGGCTAAATGAGGCGTCAGACGGTCAATTTCCCGCAGATAAAAGTCATGGATCTCCGGCTTTTCAATTAGCTCTCTGGTAGTGGTAAAAGCAATGTTATTTTCGCTGGCATATTTTTTAAGCTTATCCAGGTCAGGCACAACCAGAGCCGAAACAAATTTGCGACGGTCGCCAACGACCACCACATTGGCAATATAAGGGCTGGTAATGAGGGCATTTTCAATTGGCTGGGGGGCAACATTCTTTCCGCCGGCGGTTACGATAATATCTTTCTTCCGGTCAGTGATCACCAGGTAGCCCGCTTCGTCCAGGTAGCCAATATCGCCAGTCTTAAACCAGCCGTCCTCAAAAGCTTCTCTGGTCTCAGCTTCTTTATTAAAATAGCCTTTCATGACATTAGGACCGCGAACCAGAATTTCTCCGTCCGGAGCGAATTTAATTTCCTCACCGGGCAGCACCCTGCCAACTGTGCCAAATTTAAAATCAGTCAGGGTATTAAGAGAAATAACAGGCGAAGTCTCCGTCAAGCCGTAACCTTCGATAATCAGAATTCCCAGGGCATAGAAAAATTCGGCTATTTCCCGGGCTAAGGGAGCCCCGCCGGAAACAAAAAACCGGATCCGGCCGCCTGTTTTTTCCACAATTTTTGAAAAAACCAGCCTGGAAGCCAGCTGGTAACGGAATTTCAACCAGGCCGGCAGCTGCCCCTGACTGGTTTTAAGCTGAACATATTTCCTCCCGACTTTAAGAGCCCAGAAGAAAATCTGGCGCTGGAGATTAGGAGAGCCCAGGACCGTATCAATCACCGTCGCATAAAATTTATCAAAAAATCTGGGGACACTGACCATAATTGTGGGCCTGGCTTCAACCAGGTTTTGAGCCACTGTATCCACACTTTCGGCATAGGCAATGGCAGCCCCGACATAAAGCCAGGCAAAAGTACACATTCTCTCCAGAACGTGGGACAGAGGCAGAAAACTTAAAGCCGTGTCGCCGGAGTTAAAATCAACCAGCGAATGCAAGGTCTCAATATTGTTGACCAGATTATAATGGCTGAGCATGGCCCCTTTCGGAATGCCGGTCGTCCCGGAAGTATAAATGATAGTGGCCAGATCATCAGGCAGGATAGCCGAGGCCGCCCGGTCAAACTCGTCAGGCTGATTCCGGTTATAGGCTTCTCCGCTTTTTTCCACGGCCTCCAGACTCAACCGGTCAGCTGCGGCTTCGCCCTCCATGATTATGTATTTTTGAATACGCGGCAATTCAGACCGGATCAGAGCGACTTTATTCCAGAGCTTCTGAGTGGAACAAACCAGAAACTTAGCTTCTGAATCATTAATAATATATTTAATCTGGTCAGGGGTTAGATTGGTATAGACAGGAACAGTCACGCCCCCCTGTGAAACCGTGGCCAAATCCACCATCACCCATTCAGGCCTGTTTTCCGATAAAATGACCAGTTTATCGCCTTTGTTCAGACCAGAAGCTTTCAGGCCGGAAGAGATGTTCCTGACCCGGCGGGCGAAATCAGCAGTCGAAATCGGCTGATACTGACCATTCTTTTTGGCCAGCATCAGAGCCTCTTTCTGATGGTTCTTTTCCAGATTGAGGAAAATCCCGGAGAGAGTATCAATCACTGGCTGCCTCCTGTATTTAAGTTTACTTAGTTTTATTAAATTTTGCTTTTTTGATTTCAGGTTGCGTCTGGCCGGATATTTTTTTCTCATGGGCCAGCAGCCAGTGCTTGCGCCACAGCCCACCGCCGAAACCAACCAGGCTACCATTGACTCCAATTACCCGGTGGCAGGGAACAATGATCAGCAGGGGATTCTGGTGGTTAGCCTGACCAACGGCTCGGGCGGCTTTCGGCCGGCCGCAAGCTGCCGCTATCTGGCCATAAGTTCTGGTCTGGCCATAAGGAATCTTTTTAAGCTGTCGCCAGACCTGTTGCTGAAATCCAGTCCCGGCCGGCTTGAGTTTCAACTGAAACTTCTGTCTGGTCCCTCGGAAATATTCATCCAGCTGCCGCCAGGCGGCCGTTACCGGCTCTGGCCCGGCCGGCGGTTTAAACTTAAACTTTTCAGCCGCTACGCCTGGCCGGCTCTTTCTGACCAGAGAACAGGACTCCAGCCCGCCTGGCCCTCCCCTTAACTCTATTATACCTATCGGAGAATGATAATATACCTTCACCCTGCCCCTCCCCGCCTGTCACTTCATTCTTTTAATCTAACCCAGATGTGGGTCAGGCCCTTCTCGTTTTCAAATCTTAATTCAAAGACCTCTGGATAAGCCTTAAATAACTGCGACAGCTGGCGGTAGCCATAGGTTCTCGGATCAAAGCCGGGATCAAGCTGGCGCAAATAAAAGCCGATACTGCTCAGTTTGCCCCAGCCATCTTCATCAGCCGCCATATCCACCGCTGCTCTTAGCAGCGGCAAGGGATCATAACCGCGGGGCTTCGGCTCCTCGGCCGCTTTTTCGCTGGCCGGAGCTCTCCTCTTCCTTTCTTTTTCGCCGCTACCAAGGTTTTCTGTATAAATAAAAACGTTGCAGCCATTGATAAAAGCCTTGGGAGTGGTTCTCTTCCCGATGCCCATAACAAAATAGCCGGCTTCTCTTATTCTGGTGGCCAGACGGGTATAATCAGAATCACTGGAAACGATGGAGAAACCATCCACCAGACGGCCATGCAGCATATCCATAGCATCAATAATCAAGGCGCTATCAGTTGCATTTTTACCAATGGTGTAACGGAATTGCTGAACAGGCTGGATAGCATTCTCATGCAGGACTTTTTTCCAGCCGGCCATGTTAACTGTTGTCCAGTCGCCATAAATGCGCCGAATGGTAATTAAACCGTATTTTCCAACTTCGGCCAGAATATCAGAAATAAGTCCTGGCTGAGCATTATCACCGTCAATAAGCAAGGCTATTTTCCTGCTTTTTTCTTCAGTAAAACTATCAATCATTCTGCCTCCAAAACTTGCCCGTTAAAGGTAGCTTTATTTTACCTGTTTTCTTTTTTTTATTAAATATCAAATTTATTTCAGGGCAGCCAGCCAGCCGGTAGGACGCTAACCGCGGATAAAATGAGGCAGTTCAAAAGGAATTTCCAGACTGATTTCCACCAGCCCGCCAGGCCGGCCCTCATTGCTCCAGGTTGTCTGATAGATTAATTTTTTGATTCCCTGCTTTTCAATGGTATAAACATTTGGTTTTTTGCTCTCCATGATCCTGGCTATTTTAGCTCTCGACTCCGGCTGGTGACAGTCATAGAGATTCCGGCCCAGAAGCTCAAAGCCTCCCTCGGCTTCATAGACCAGGGCGGCCTTATTGTTGAGATAAATAATTTTACCTTCGAGATCAGTGACGATGATAGCTCCAGGAAATTCATCGGCCCAGTCCGCCTCTGCCATTTTCACCTCCAGTAGATTAGATTTTACCAATATTTGCCATCTATTAACCTCTTGAGATAAAGTTATAAAGTAAAATGCCAAAAATTGGAAATAAGATCTTTAAGGTCCTGACCTTAGCCGGACTCTTCCTGGGCTTTTCCCTCTTGACCTGGCTGCCGGCCGCCTCCGGTCAGGCCTGCCTCCAGATGGGGTTTAATCCCGCCAGGAACATTAACTCCGGGCGGCCGGGGCAAACCGCCGCTTCATTAACTCAAAAATTGCATCTCTGGCTGGCCGGCAGGGTTGAATCCGGGGCTTTCGAAGAGGCAGTCAAAAATTCTCAATCAATCCTGAATTCACCAGGCTTTGATTTATATTTGCTCGGCTTATGGCTAAAGGGCCGTCCGGTTGAAGCCCTGATTCTTCTGGATCATCAATTAAGGAGCACGGGTGAAGTGCCAGCCCTTCTCAATCAGGCCGGTGCTTTCCTTTTTTCTTTAAATGAGTACAACCTGGCCAAAGAATTTTTAGAGGCGGCCAGCTCACAGGCTCCGGGTCAGGTCTCGATCTTGAACAATCTGGGCGCGACTTCAGCCGCTCTGGGACTCAAACAGGAAGCAGCCAGCTACTACCGGTCAGGCCTTGAAATTGATCCCTATCAGCCCGAAGCCAGCTTCGGGCTTTATCAATTGAGCTCTTTAGAGCCAGGCAGCCACCCGGATCAAAACTGGTTAATAAAAGGCCTCCAGGGCGGTTATCAAGATAAAATTGCCCGGTTAATAGAACCTGCCCCCTGTCCACTGCCTCTTTCTTTTGAACAGGAGATAAACATTAATCTGCCGCCACTGGCCGCTGATTTTGAGCAGTATGCCGGCTCGGTCAGTATTTTCCAGGAAGCCCTTTTTCAACTAGGCCAGGGTGAGGAAGCGCTGAGAAAAAAGCTGGAAGCGAATCTGAATCCAGCGGCGGCCGTTTCAGCCGGACCCGCAAAGGAAGATAGACAGGCTATTAGCTGGCCTCTATCTTCCTCCCTGAGCTATGCCCGGCTGCTCCAGGTTGAAGGCCGTCTTGACTTATTGGAAAGGGAAACCGAAAGGGCGGTTTCGCTTGATCTCGAGCGAATTATTACCGGAGCGGTTCTGGCCCTGAAAACAGTCTATAAAAACTATCTCCAGCTTGAAAACAAATCGCTCGAGGCCCCACTTCCAGCCAGAGCTGAAGAGCTAAAAAAAGCCCGTGACTATTATTGCCTTGAATATCAAAAACAGGCCAACAACTGGTACAAAAAATACAGAGACCGCCTGCTGGCCTATTTTGAACTGGCTGACCGGGAATTAAAAAATTCAATTCCCCATTTCTATTTCTGGCTAAGATATTTACCCCAAGATCAGAAACAAAACAGACAGCTCCAAACTGAACTGCGGTTCATAAAAATATATGCCAGCCTGTGGGAAAAAAGCCTGTGGCTCCTGACCAGGCTTGGTCCGCCTGCTTTGCCGGACTGCCTGCCGGCAGGACAGACCGCACCCGAAAACCAGCTTAAGCCGGCTATCAGTCTAAGACCCGTAGCCCGTCAACCGGAGCTTGAGTTTCAAGCAGCTGGGCTTTACTTTTCTATAAAAGACGGTCAGGTGTACTTTTGGACAGCCTGGCCGGAAATTGATTTGCCTGGAAAAGCGGCCAGCCGGTCAGCTACGATTTATTTATACCCGCCTGAGGGGAAAAGTAGCCGGCCGGTTTATTTCACCGTAGATGAGGAAGGCAGGTTGAACGATATTGGAGGGCTACTTAACCAGGCTGCCTTTCGGCTCTCTTCAGGTACTTCTTTTGAAGTCATCTTTAATTTGAGTTTTGAGACTTCCAGCGCACCCGTTGCCCTTAAGCAGGAAGGGCAGAGCTGATCCCGGCCCTAATTGCCAAACCGCGGATTAACTACTCCGGAATAAATCGAGCCAAAAGTATAACTTATGCCGACCGACAGCCCGTAGCTATAGGAAGTGGCCAGGGCTTTTTTTTGAAGCAAAATATCTTCCAGGCTCAGATCCCCTTTGGCCAGATATACTTGATCATTAATCTTCGAAAAACGCCCCGAAAAGCTGATAGAGAAGCCTCGATAAAGCCGGAGGTTTAAATTGGTCCATAAAACAAGATGGTTCTTTTTAAAATCATTAAAATAATGGAAACCCTCCAGGGAAGAGCTGATGTTTCCCCAGGGTTCCTTCATCTCAAAAGTAACCGTCAGGGTTTCCCCTAAAAGGGCTTCCCTGGTTTTGTCAAAAATGGTCTCCTCATGATAATAATTTAGATTAAAACCCAGCCGGTAGAGAACCCTCAACTGCCGCCGGGTAGATTCGGAATAAGGGAAAAAATTATATTCGATGGCCGGGGCCGGATTAAGATTAAAATCAAGATTATTATAGGTTGAGGACGACAGGCCCAGCCAGCCTCCCACTGACCAGTGTTCATTTAAAGAGAAAACATAAAGGCTCGACAGGCTGAAACTTTTCTGAATGGAAGTAATATCGCTGGTAACACCATCCTCTTCTATTTTGAAGACACTGCTGCTGTAATAGCCAGACAGGCCGGTCCTGAATTTGATTTTATCGGTCACCCGGTTGGCACTAACATTGCTGTGGGCCGATAAGAAATGTTTGCTCTCCTCGCCTGACAGGCTACCCGATAACCCGAGATTAAAGACCCAGGATTTCCAGGGATCTTCCGCCGGAGCCGGGGGCAGCCGCTTTTCAAAATCTATCCGCAGATAATCACCTAAGTCTGTTTTGGCGACATAGGGAACCAGGCCAACTTTTAAGACCCGGACCAGGCCTTTGCGCTCAATATCAGCCGAATCAGTTCGTTTAGATACATACTTAAGAGTGTTATGAATATCATAAAAATTATTCCGACCAATAAAATTAAGGGTGTACTCCCGGCCGCCGTCACCGGTTGATTGAATGGTAATCAGCACATGAATGTCAGCCTCGTTCTGGTCGCGAACGAAGCGGACAAAGGTAATTTCCGAACGGATATAGGTCAGATCACACTGGTGGCAATCAATAAAAACCCTCGGGGGTTCGATCTGAGGCTGGCTGACCTCCCTCATCTGGGCCAGGCCAGGCCCGCTCAAGATAAAGATCATTATGGCCATAGCCTGCCAGCTGCCAAAAATCTCGCAGAGAGCTGCCCTGATTTTCACCGATCGTCCTTTCGTTTCGCTTTGCCCGGGTCGGGCCTCTGACCGGACCGGCCGGTCACCTTAGGCCTGGTCTTAAAGCAGTTCTGACTTAAGGCCTCGTTTCTGGGCCGGCGGAATCCCGCCTGTTGTCTTTTCACTCCCGGGGCTAAACCAGTTTTTCATTTCCTGGCTGAAAAAATTAAATAAAAGTTTCAAACCAAAGATGGTGCCAATGGGGATTAACAAAACTAAAATTATAGCTGTTAAAAGAGTTGTTATCCTGGACCAATTCTGCCGGCGGGCCAGCCCGGAAGCAGATGACAGGGCCAGTAAGCCAAAAAGCAGGGAGGCAACAGACAGCCACAGTCCGTTAGCTACCAGGTAATCGCCGCCTGACAGATGCAGAAGTTCTTTCTCTGAACCAGAGGATAAATAAATATAAATCACCACCACCAGAGAAACCGCCGCAGTAAAGACCGCCAGCAGGCCGGCCGTCTTCATGATCGATCTCGACAGGCTGATTTTTTCTGGCATGAGATTATTACCTGTTAATCTCCTATTTTACTTCAGTTGGTGCTGGATTCAAGTAAGAATTTTCAGTAAAATCTCAAAGACTGAGATGACCTGTTTTTGCCGGGCTGGTGGCTGTTGGTCTTCAGCCGGCGGCCAGGGCTAAACTTGACGGGAGGTAGTCTAATGAAAAAAACTGCTTTATTCTTCCTGGCTGTCCTGCTTTTAGTCTCAACCTTAACGGCTGACATCTATATTAAAACCAGGATCAACGTCGATCCGATAAATGCCATGGGGCAGAGCCTTCCAGCCAAAGAGACTTTCTCTGAACAATGGATTAGCAACGATTTAACGGTTATTTCCGGTCAGGGGCTAAGCTATCTGTTTGATTTAAAGAAAAATAAGATTTACCTGATAAGCCAGGCAACTAAATCCTATCTGGAAATTACTCCTCCCTTAGATTTCGCCAGTCTCCTCCCGCCTGAACTCGGCCCGATGGCCGAGGCCTGGCAGCAAATGACCATGACGGTTACCCCAAAAAATGAAACAAAAGTCATCAATAATATTCCCTGTCAGGGCTACCGGCTGGAAATGACAGTTATGATGTACCCGGTGGAGATGACTATCTGGGCCTCAGACAGGCTGCCTTATGACCTGGGCGATTACCTGTTGAGAGTTCAGCCTGAAATAATAAAGATGGAACTTCGAGCCTCGGCCCAGAGCACGGCTGAGATTCAAAAAATAAAAGGTTTATGGATTGCCTATGAAATGAAAGCTCAAATGATGGGCACCGAAATCAAATCCAGAGCCGAAGTGGTTGAAATCAGTAAAAAGCCAGCCCCGCCTGGAGTCTATTCAATTCCTGCCGGCTACCAGAAAAAAGACCGGCTGAGCCGGGAAGATATTCAAGGTTTTTAAGCTTTGAGCTGGCCAGCCTGACTCTTCCCGCCTGGACTCCGGCCGGCCATCTAACTTGATTTTTCGACCCGGGCACATTATCCTTAGCCTATGGAAAAAACAGAAGCCATAAGAGTCCGGTTTGCCCCCAGCCCGACAGGTTTTATTCACGTCGGCAATGCCAGGACAGCCCTGTTTAACTGGCTCCTGGCCAGGCAAAAAGACGGGGTTTTTGTCCTGAGAGTTGAAGACACTGACCTCGAACGTTCAACAGAAGAGTTTGAGAGAAACCTTCTTGAGGACCTCCGCTGGCTCGGTCTCGACTGGGACGAGGGGCCAGACACTGGCGGGAAGTTCGGACCATACCGTCAGTCAGAAAGGCTTGAGCTTTATCATCAATATGCTAAAGAGCTTCTGGAGAGAGGCCAGGCCTATTATTGTTTTTGCCCCGAGGAGGAACTGGAAAAAGAAAGAAAGAAGGCCCTGGCGGAAGGACGCTCGCCTGTCTATAGCGGCCGCTGCCGGAACATCTCCCTCCAGGAAGCTCTGGGCCGGCTCGAGGCTGGCGAAAAGGCGGCTATCAGGCTCAAAGTCCCTGATCGAGGTCTGGTCAGATTCAATGATCTGGTGAGGGGAGAGGTGGAGTTTGACCTCAAGCTTATTGGCGACCCGATCATTGTCAGATCTAATGGTATGCCGGCCTATAATTTTTCGGTGGTTATTGATGATGCTCTGATGCAGATAACCCATGTCATCCGCGGAGAAGACCATATTTCCAACACCCCCCGCCAGCTTCTTCTTTACCAGGCTTTCGGCTGGCAACCACCGGTTTTTGCTCATCTATCCATGGTCATGGGCCAGGACAATACCAGATTGAGTAAAAGACATGGGGCGACCTCGGTTGATCAGTTCCGCCGGGAAGGAGTTTTGCCCCAGGCTCTCTGCAATTACCTGTCTTTTCTTGGCTGGTCGCCGCCGGAAGGTAAAGAGGTCCTGACCTTAGAAGAGCTGATTAAGCTCTTTGATCTCAGCCGGGTCAACAGATCAGCTGCCATTTTCGATTATGAAAAGCTTTACTGGTTAAATCGCCAGCATATTAAACTCCTGCCGCCTGAAAAAAAACTGGAGCTCTCTTTGCCTTATTTACAGGAGGCGGGGCTGGTTGGAAAAGAATTGCCGGCAGCCGAGAAGGGGTGGTTGACGACAGCCGTGGATCTGCTGCTGGAAGGCAGCAACAAATTTTCTGAACTCCCTCAAAAATTTTCCCTGATTTTCGATTTCCAGCCGGAATCTCTGGAGGAAGAAGCAGCCGCTATCATCAGCTCAGATTCCGCCCGGAAAGTGCTCAAAGCTCTGGTGGAAAAAACAGCCGGGCTGACCGAGTTCAACTATGAGCTGTTTGCCAGAATTACCGGAGAGATAAAAAAAGAAACCGGGATTAAGGGCAAAGAATTATATCATCCCCTGCGGGTCATGTTGACGGCCAGGGCCTCCGGGCTGGAACTCGATAAGTTTATTCCACTTATTGAGGCCGGGGCTAAATTGAATTTTCCCCGTCCGGTAAAAAGCTGTCTCCAGAGAATTAGAGAATTTGCCAGGCTGATGAATTTAGAGCCGGAGAGACAACCAGCATGAGCCAGGAAGACCGACTCGGCCGGCTTAAGGCCATTATTGAATTTCTGCACGGCTCGCCCAACCGGGTAAATAAGCTTTTTGTCCAGGAAGAGAGGGGGCATTACGAGTTAGCTGAAGTGATCCATCTGGCCCGGGAAAATCATATTCCAGTTGTTTATGCTCCGCGGCAGCGTCTGGATAGTCTTTGCCCTCACCACCAGGGGGCAGTGGCCTTTATCGCTGAAAAGGAATATCTCAGGCTCGAGGATCTGGTGGTAGAAGGACAGCCGGCCTTTCTCGTCATCCTGGATGGAGTGGAGGACCCGCAAAACATCGGAGCCATTGTCCGCAGCGCTGAAGGAGCAGGAGCTACTGGTCTTATTCTTCAGGAGCGGCATTCAGCTGGTTTAACTTCAGCCGTAGCTTCAGTTTCAGCCGGAGCGATTCATCATCTGAAAGTCGCCAGGGTGACCAATCTGTCCCGGGCTATTGACTGGTTAAAGGAACAGGGTATCTGGGTGGTAGGGGCCGCCGGTGAAGGCCAGTCTAAATGGTTTGAATTCGACTTTACCCTGCCGGTAGCCATTGTCCTTGGTTCGGAGGGCTCAGGCCTCAGGGTAAATATCAGAAAAAAATGTGATACCCTGCTGTCTTTGCCGATGCTGGGCCAGGTCAAAAGCCTTAATGTCGGGGCGGCCGCGGCTGTCTTTTTCTATGAGGTTGTCCGCCAGCGCCAGCTTAAAAATCGGAAGGGGTAAATTCCTCATCTTTTTAAACATTGATCAGGCTCCTGGCAGAACAGCCGGCTGGCACTTGACAGCCAAAGAGGCTAATTTTTAGAATACCCTCAGCTACTGTTTTCTGATAAAATGGCGGAGAAGAGAGAAGTGATGAAAGAAACACTTGATTTTTATTCCCTGGAAAAGCCCCTGGTAGCAATTAAGGAGCAGATTGATGTCCTGGAAGTCACTGACGATTCAAACCGGAAGGAAAAAATAGCTGCCTTAAGGGACAAGCTGGAAAAAGAATGGGAAAAGATCGTTCCCAAATTGACGGCTGTTCATATTGTCCAGATCGCCCGCCATCCGCGCCGGCCTTACACCCTGGATTATATTAATGCCCTGTTCCAGGACTTTATGGAATTCCATGGCGACCGCCGGTTTGCCGATGACCCGGCCATTGTGGCCGGACTGGCTTTTTATAAAGGTCAGACCGTAGCCATCATTGGCCACCAGAAAGGCCGCACCACCAAAGCCAGGATTGAGCGAAACTTTGCCCAGCCGAATCCTGAAGGTTACCGCAAGGCACTAAGGATTATGGAGATGGCCGAAAACTTCGGCTTTCCGGTTATCACTTTTGTTGACACTCCTGGCGCTTACCCTGGAATTGGAGCTGAAGAAAGAGGACAGGCTGAGGCTATCGCCTATAACCTTAAAACCATTTCCCGCCTTAAAACTCCTATCATCAACATTATCATCGGAGAAGGGGGAAGCGGCGGCGGTTTGGGAATAGGCTTTGGCGATGCTTTATTGATGCTTGAATATGCTTTTTATTCTGTTATTTCGCCCGAAGGGTGCGCGGCTATCCTGTGGAAAGATCAAGGACCAACCGCCGTCGAGCAGGCAGCTGAGAATCTGGGATTGCGGGCTGAGAAACTTTTTGAGCTGGGTATTATTGATAAGCTCATTCCCGAGCCACCTGGGGCCGCTCATATGGATTATGAGACTACCTTTAAGAATGTGGACAAGCAGCTCCATCTGACTTTAAAGAAGCTCCAGCAGCAAACCATACCGGATCTCCTCGAGGAACGTTATCGCAAGATCAGACGGCAGGGAATTTTTGAAACCAGAAAGACCTAATAGATAGTCAGTAAAAACCTGACGGCCAGCAGGCAAAATATCATCGCCAAAGCTTTGGCACTGCCAGGAATTACCGGGAAGGGTGAAGAGTAAGGTTAGAATAACATGAGCAGCGAGCAAAATCAGCGGACAGTTTCCTCTATTAAAGGCACCAGGGACATCCTCCCAGAAGAAGCCAGATTGTGGCAGGTGGTGGAAACCACTGCCCGGCAAATCTTTGAGCTTTATGGCTTCCGGGAGTTGAGGGCTCCGGTCATCGAACCAACTGAGCTCTTTGAAAGGGGCACTGGAGCCTCTTCGGATATCGTGACCAAAGAGATGTATACTTTTACCGATAAAGGCGGGCGGTCGGTCACGCTCCGGCCGGAATATACTCCTTCGGTGGTCAGAGCCATTATTGAGCACCGATTGGACCTTCAGCCCCAGCCTCTCCGTTTTTATTATACCGGTCCAATGTTTCGCTATGACCGGCCTCAGAAAGGACGCTACCGCCAGTTCCACCAGATAGATGTTGAAGTATTTGGTGAACCAGACTCGGCTATTGACGCCGAAATTATAGAGATGGCCCATCGCTTTCTGCAGGCAGTTAAGGTCGAAGGAGTGACGACCCTGGTCAATTCGGTTGGCTGCCCAAGGTGCCGGCCAGCCTACGGGCAGGCGCTGAGGGAAGCAGCCGCCAAGGTGAAGGATAAGCTCTGCCCCGATTGCCAGAGGAAAGCAGAGATCAATCCCTTGCGGATCTTTGATTGCAAATTGGAAAGCTGTCAGGCGGCCGCCCAGACTTTCCCTCTGATTAACGATTTTCTCTGTGAGGATTGCCGGGAACATTTCAGGCAATTCTTGAGCTATCTCGACCTCTACCACCTGCCCTACAGGATAGAGCCCAGGCTGGTGCGTGGCCTTGATTATTACACCAAAACAACCTTTGAACTGGTGGTAGAAAATCTGGGGGCGCAGAATGCCATTGGCGGCGGCGGCCGTTATGACGAAATGGTCAAGGAATTCGGCGGGCCTGATCTCTGCGGAACCGGTCTGGCCATTGGCCTGGAAAGGCTGCTGCTGGTTTCAAAAATAAAAGTTGCCGCTCAGAGTTTCGCTTACTTTGCCTATAGCGGCCAGCAGGCCAGGGAGGCCAGTCTGTTAGCTGCTGAGTATTTCCGTTCTTGCGGGATTCCCTGCTTGCTGGAATTCAAGGAGCGCAGTCTGAAGTCGCATTTCAGCCGGGCCAATAAAATCGGGGCAGCCTGGACAGTCATCATTGGAGAAGACGAACTGGCTTCGGGCCAGTATCAGCTCAAGGATATGCTTGAATCCAGGCAATATAAGGGCAGCCTGGAAGAGCTGGCCCGGATTATGCTTGATAAGGGACTGACAGGGAAAAGCAGCCAGGTGAAGGAATAACAAATGGAAAGTGACCTGAAAAATAATAGATTACGGGCGGGGGCCAGAACTGGTTACGCTGGAGAGCTTCAGGCTAAGGATGCCGGCCAGAAAGTCATCTTAAAAGGCTGGGTCCAGAGAGTTCGTGACCTGGGCAGCCTGGTTTTTGTGGATTTAAGAGACAGAGCTGGTATTGTCCAGCTGGTAGCCAGAAGCAGCCAGCCGGAGATTCTGGACGAAGCCAGAAAACTGCGGAGTGAATATGTCATCGAAGTCAAAGGCCAGGTGAAACTGCGGGAACCATCGGCCATCAATCAGCAGATGCCAACCGGTGAAATTGAAGTTGAGATTACTGGCCTTAAGATTCTCAATGCTTCGGCTACTCCGCCTTTTGTTATCTCTGATCCCCCTCAGGCAGCTGAAGATTTGAGGCTTAAATACCGCTATCTTGACCTGAGGCGTCCAGCCATGCAAAAAAACCTCAGGTTGAGGCACCAGGCCGCCCTGGTGACCAGAAATTACCTGAGCGGGCAGGGTTTCTTTGAAATTGAAACCCCTTTTCTAACCAAGAGCACGCCGGAAGGTGCCAGAGATTATTTAGTTCCCAGCCGGGTTCACTCTGGCAAATTCTATGCCCTGCCCCAATCACCTCAGCTTTTCA
>ENA-UOYA01002179-UOYA01002179.1-activated-sludge-metagenome-genome-assembly--contig:-NODE-2179-length-19363-cov-14.961674_pt1 | contig 19363 bp, 17 predicted proteins | sample MGYA00238163_ERZ764804 | MGnify/ENA primary metagenome ERZ764804 (study PRJEB28919, sample SAMN05720223) | activated sludge metagenome | isolation source: Anaerobic digester | place: Hong Kong... | reverse complement strand
GTAATATGGCAGGATTTGACGATTCTGTGTTTGAGAAACCTCTCGATGCAGAAACGAAGACCCGCAAACCTGGAATACGGGGATGGGTCACTGAAAAGATGGATGCAATTAAATGCTGTTTTCGTGATGGATGTAAAAAATGAAAGTTGTTGCACTGGTTATTTTGGCACTGCTCGTGTCACATGCACTTGCTGCAACTGCAACTACATCATTCACAGTCCAGGCCCTTGGGTCTGTTCACAAGACATCTGAACACACCTGGATGTCTGGTATTGATAACGAGTCCCTTAGTGGGTCTTCTGGGAGTGTTCTTGTAACAGCACCAGGGGAGGTCCGTTACCAGACCAAGGACCACATAGACGCAAGAACCGGGAACTTCTACAACCAGACCGGGTATGCAGAATTCACAGCAGGGGGCGTATTTGAAGAGTCTGTTGCTATGGACAATTCGGATCCCTACCAGTCTGTGGTTGCTACCCATAGTGGGTTTATGCAGGCTGCCCAGGTTGATACCGCCAAGTTTGTAGATAATGCAGACGTGTCCATAGGACAACAGGCTGCCTGGGATGGTGCTGGATTATATCAGCGTGATGTTGCGTATACAGTTGTCCAAGAACGCGAAAGTATGGGGCACATATACAAATTCAGAACCGATACCAGGTCTCATGAAGTTGTAGGTACAAATGTGTCTGGTGGTGCCATTGCAAGACCAGAGTTTGAGTTTATTGATTTCTCTGACTCGTTTATTGTAAACGACACTGCACTTGAAGCAAACGCGACAAATACAACATCTGACATTGTATCAGAACATACAGGAGTTATGTAATGATTGAACTAAACGCAATTATACTGGCAATTCTTGCCGGTATATCTTATTCCCTGTATTGGTATGTGAACAAAGTTCTTGACCCCACAACTCCGGTTAAGTGGAACGATATCGATCCATATCCGGTGGTTGCCACTGCCCTTGTCGGAGCCTTCATTGGAGCCTTCATGTTCTTCTCGAATGTGGAGATAACCCAGGTATCCTTTGAGGCACAGTTCCTGGCATACGGGGCCCTTGTGGCGATTGTGGAGAGAGGTATCAGAACAGTTGTGAGATTAATGAAAGACAGAGGGATCATATGAGTGAAGAGATTGAAACTATGATGAAGGCCCCGGTGAAGACTGGTGGTCGGAGTGGCCCGGTCCCCCATAATGTTCTCCAGGAGTTTCTGGATGGGTGTGGGTATACCAGGCCAATCAAATCAAAGATTGTTGACCTGGTGCAGAAGAACAACAGGAAAGGTATTTACGAGTATACAATTGATTTTGTACCTGGAACGCCTGTGAAAGTAGAAGGCGGGAGATTCGTGAAGTAACATGTATCATGAGACCTATCACCCTGTAAATGCAGAGATGCTCAAGTTTGCACTCGATAACAAGAGTTACAGTGACGAAGAACGGGCATTCATCGCCGAGGAAGTTGCAAAAGCAAATGCAGGCAAAGTCCGGAACTTCAAAGTCATTCTTCCATCCGGGGAATTTTTAGAATTCCAGAACGGAATTTTCATTGGTGGCCGTGCAGACGGTCAGTAAAATCCCGGCACCCTTTTTTATTTTAGTCTCGTTATTACTGGTATTGTATTTCTTTCCAGGGGGAATATATGCTAGAAGAATCCACGAAAGTCATTATTGAAAATATCGATGAGTTGTGTGATATCACCCACAAATGCACAGCAGAGGAAACGCTTACGCGAATCCAGGTTGAGCAAGGCAAGTTTGGTGAGAATATCATTCATCTGTCAGCTTGTTTTGAAAAACTTTCTGCGCAGTTACAGGAACAAAACAAGAATCTGTTGGCATATATTGAATCCAGTAATGAACGGATGAGAATGCTCGAATCTACAGTGAACGAACATGCTCGCTGGTCCAAGTGTTCGAAAGAGAAACAGATTATAGAACTCGCCGCAGACATTACAAACATTAAAATGACTCTTGCTTCGATGGGTGGCGAGTCAAAATGGATTGACCGGGCAATAAATATCGGCCAGGCTCTTTTGATTGCAGTTATGGTGGTTCTTGCCACATGGTTTATGAAAGGAGGTGCAATAACGTAACATGGCATACGTTTCTATTCTTGATGTCGAGGCATTCACCGGATTTGGCGCTGAAGACATGAAACAGGGTTCCCTTACGATGACCGCATCGCAATGGGAAGATTACTGCACAAACGATCTTATACCACGGGTTGAACAGCTTGTCAACCGGTATTGTGGTGTTGCATCGTTTGATGAGCACACAAAGATAGAATACCGGAGTTCTCCTGGTGACATTGATTACATGGACAATTACATGTCCTGGATGACCCCCGGCGGGCCGGGGCTTGTGACCCACGAAGAGATTGAATTTATGTTGACTGAACCGTGTATATCGGTTGCAAGTGTGGCAATAAAGGACAATCAGTGGGCCGAGTCTTGGGAGAACTTGACTGAGGTAAGTGCAACCCAGGGAGACTGGTTCAGTGTAACCCAAGATGAAATCACCCGGATATACATGAGGAAGATCCCGCCAAGAGGGAAGGGAAACATCCGGTTTACGTATCAGGCCGGGTATCCTGCAGACTCCCCAGAGTTCAGGGAGATTCAACTTATCGTGCTCCGGATAATCAGAATAAACCTGGAAGAGAAATTGAAGTTCCAGCAGGCGGGCACTGTGCGGAATGTCGGAGTCCGGGACTACATGGAGATGTATGATATCAACAAGCAGGGGCACAAAGATGTGTATTATATCCCGGAAGACATTTGTCGGGAGTTAAACAAATATAGGCGCCTCATGCTTTCACAAGGGGTTTAAAGATGGCACTCCCGCGCGAACCGGCATATACCCCATATTCCGGGATTGTTGTTGCTTCCCCATCTTCTCCCCATGGTTCCCATACATTTCGTTCTGCAGCCAACTTTGACAAAATTGTGACTGGTCTTGAACAGTTGGTGATAGATCACTCGAACCTGATTGGAGACATCGCATATATCAAAGAGTGGTGGGAAGACCCCGCGGTTGTGGGAGAAGGCGAAGAATTTCCGTGTTTCTACATTCTCCCGCTGTTTATTGCAGCACCGAGGTCGTCTGCACTCTACAAAGCAGATGAAGACAAGTTATACAATGCAAAGCCATATATCGGCGACCCGCTTGCAAAAGGGGTATACCCGATAACCGTTATGGCGTATTACAAGTACCTCGATGTAAGAACCCCGGTTACGGATGTCCGGAACTGGGCCTGGAACTACTGGGATATACTGATGCAGGACAAGGCAGCGTATGCATTGCCTGGTGGGATACAGGCAATGACTCCTCGCATCGGCTGGCACATCTCAAGTACAAACTATATTATTTTGTGGTGGAGTTTACAGTTGCAGGTGACTGCAATCCTGTAAAATTCACTTAAATTTTTATTCGTTGATTGCCTGGTTTTAATTGCTAGGTTGATCAACTATGGCAGATGCATACAACAACCGTAGAGCATTCTTCGCGAACTACGGCACGATGACTCTGGTGATTGCCGACGATACTGGCGCCGACAGCACAGAAGTCAAAGTTGCAGCATTAAAAGGGATTTCGATTACCCCGAAATTCGAGCATGTGACTTTATTTGGTATGGAGCGTGTAACCAGGGCGGCGATTGCAAAACATTCTCTTGCGGTTGATGTGTCAATTGAAGTCGCCATGTGGGATCCGGAGTCTGATATCATTCTCCAGGGAGTTCTGCTTGGTCACGAAGACGACAGCGATATTACTGAAGACCTCATCAACAACTCAGAATGGAAAAACAAAGTGGCCCGGTTTAATATCACTATGGAGATGCTGGATACTGATGGAGAAAAGACTGTCACTCTGCGTGCAGAAGATGTGTATTTCGAGTCTGTTCCGTATGAGATGAAAGAAAACGAATTCATTTCCCGTAACCTTACCGGCACCGGGGCTTCAGTGAGTGTGACATAAAGAGGTGACAAAAGATGGCAGATACTTATGAAGGTCGCAGTGCATTCTTTGCAAACTATGGCTCAATGACCATGACTGTTGCTTCCTATAAAAACTATACGGACCCGAACGGGACCGCGACTGTAGAAGTTGCAGCACTGAAAGGAATTTCAATCACACCTAAGTTTGAACACGTAACTCTCTATGGTATGGAGCGTGTAACCAGGGCTGCAGTCGCAAAACACTCACTCAATGTCGATGTGAGTGTTGAAGTTGCAATGTGGAACCCGGACTCTGACCATATCCTGAAAGGAGTTCTCCTTGGTCGGTATGACCCTGCTTCTGCGGTTAATAAGGCCAACATCAACGACCCCCGGTGGAAGAACAAGGTGGCACGATTTGATATCTCAATGGAGATGATTGAGACCGATGCACTGCGTAAAGTGGTGCTTGTGGCGTCTGACGTCTACTTTGAGTCCGTTCCATATGAGATGAAAGAGAATGAGTTTATCTCGCGTAACCTATCTGGAACTGGAAAGTCTGTGTATGTTACGACATACAAGCGGGCAACCACTTCAGACGCATGGGCGAAGATATAATCAAACCACCAAATTCTTTTTTATTAAAACTGCCATGTATCTAGTGTATGGCAGAAAAGAAAGACCTGCTTTCAAGATTGAAGGATCTTGAACTGAAAGAACTTGAAGGAAACGAGACCGTCCAGAAGATTCTGGAAAATGCCAAAGAACGGGCTCTAATATTCGACCTTGTTGGTGAACCGGTGCGGGTTGTTTGTGCTTTCCCCCGCGAGGTCAGGTATTTCTATGAGAAGAACCGGAACCGGTCTGACAAGGACAAACTAAAATTCGAAGACGTTGAGCACGATGCCTACGATATTATGGCAAAACTGTGTCTTGATGCACCGTTCAACACCCCTGCGTTCTGGGAATATTTTGATACCCACACTGGCATGTTCTGGGGAACATTCAACGCAATATACCAGGGTATTGAGAAGAACGAAGAGAAGATTGGTGACTTTCGCAAGAAGTAATGAAGGCAAGTTTCTCTTTATGAAATGCAAGATGTTCCGGCGAACTCCGTCCGGGGAATGGCCCTGTGACATAGTTGAAGACATCTTCATCAGCGAATCGATTAAGGAATATAACCGGGAAATTGCAGCAGCACAAAAGAAGAAGGAATGAGCATGGCACGGAACACTCCCTCACGGGACCAGATAGCACGCGATATATTCGGGCGGAAATTCTCCGCACTCGAACTTGACCAGAAACAATATGTAACCAAGCTTCTGGGGGTGTTATACAACGCGTCCCGCCAGGGAGGGGACCCGTCCAGACTCCTTTCCACTGCTGCAATGAATGAGACTGTAAAGATAGTCAAACAGTTAAAAGAGATTGCAACGAATCCCGGCGATGTAATCTCACTTCCAAACGGCGTATACCAGGACGCAGCCAGGGTCATACACTACCAGTCACAGGCGAGAGGCAGGGGCAGACTGCTTGATCCTCGTGAAATGGATGAAATTAAAAAGGAAATCGCCAAAAAGTTTGGTCGTGTTAATCCGGGATTGGTTGCTGGTATCACCGATTACTTAACAAACGCGACAGGCAGGTTTTCCGGCGTGGGGCCGAAAGTCCTCCGGCGTAAGTTGGGGTCTTTCCTTACAAAGGAGGAACTTGAAAGTATCTCAAATGCAGAGATACTTACTGCCCGCGATATTGTTGTATCCCATTTATTTGACAAGTGGTCTGGTGGAAATCTATCGAGTTTCGTTCAGCCACGAATTGAGGATCTGTTAAGTGATGATTTAAAACGATTGCAAAAGAGTTCTGCAAAATCGCATAATGAGGTTGTCAAAAAAGAAGTCTTGCAGAAAACAATTGAATCACTTGAATTTCTTGAATCATTACACAAGAACCCACAGAAATTAAACACCCCGTTAATGAAAAAAGCCCTGTCTAATTTAGGGTTAACTCCATACGATGTCCTGAAATCTACTACTAAAGAACACGTTTCAAACATCCAGGATGCCGCATATAAACAGGCAACGAAGCGGGTGAAACTATCTGGAGGTCTCCGGTCAGGCGGCGGTTTAAGAAGGAGGTCCAGACTTCTCACCAGAGCCTCGCCAGAGTATCTAGATTCCATTCCAAAGTCTTACCCTATAACAGGTATAGGTAAGAAGACAATCATTAAATCAAAGTGGTCTGGGAGTGAATTCAGGACACACCTTCCAAAGATGATTGAGTCTTCTGGTGATGATGATACATACCTGTCAAAACTCGGGGATTATCTTGCATCTGAAACTGCTGATTTTTCGAGCATCCAATCTGAAATGGAGTATGGCGTAAATCCAATTAAGAGAAACCCTGAAAAATTAGATGTTGGTCCGATGTATGTGGTTGAACACGTCACATCTCTTATTGAACCATATGTCGCTGCAGTTACAAAAGCAGAAGCGAACATGGGGCTTCAGCATCTATATCACGATTTATACCTAAATGACCTGGAAGCCTATGAAAACGCTCTGGATACATATGTCGATAAATACGGAGATTTCAATGGTAGGCGGTTCCACGAAGCTGGGGTTCCATTCGACATTGCAGACAAAATAATGCTTATCCGGGATAAGGCTGCACAGAAAGATAAAATTAACGAAGTTATCGATTGGTATACCTCTGGATTAACCAGATATGAACGCCAGATTGGCATAAATCCAGATGAAATAAGACCGTTTGAAGTTGCAAAAGAACTTCCCGGAATTCATATGAATGCAGGGTGGGGAGACCCGATAATGAAAGCGGTTTCCAAATTTGTTGCACCATATGGAGAAAGACACACACCAGCAGACATCAAAGAAGAAGTCGAGGCCCTGTTGAAGAGTGGTAGAGACGTTGGCAAGCGGGTTGGTGTTGTCGGGTCAAAGTCCTGGGATAACGAACCCTTCATGCGCAAGTTCTGGTCAAAGAACTATAATGCATCTGACATAATGGTCACGTCGTCTGAGCTTGGACAATCCCCGGTTGATGAGAAAGTAAAGTTTGGTGCTGTATACCAGGCATCAAACGCACTCCATTTCCTTGGCGCATTTGAAAATAAACTCCCGGTGAGAGTCGAATGGATGAAAACAAAGTCCGGGAAACAATACCGGGAAGATTTCACCACTGCAGATGTAATTAACAATTCAGACGAAATTATAGCATTCTTTGATGAGATGTATCTCTCCCCGTCTGGTATAAAACAGATGAATAAACTTGCTGCATCAATTGGAGACAAGCCATGCAGAATCATCTGGGTTCCATCAAACACCACACACCCGGAGGGAAGCATCCATACTGGGCAGTATGTCCTTAAATTGTTTGGTGACAAGAGTAACGTAAAATTTGAGAAGTATTACCCAGGGGCATTGCCAAAAGGCATGTCTGTTAAAGGGTTCAAGTTCCTAGCCAAAGGGGGACCACTTAAATCCGATGAGATGGCAATAGTAGGTGAAGCCGGACCCGAAATGTTAGTCCCGTCCGGTAACGGAGGATTTAATGTGATACCTAACAAAGCCTTGCGATATTTGGCTGAAGGCACGCTATCGCTTGCTACATATGCCAGAAATGTTACTGGTGAGCCACAACCAGACGAACATGATTACATCGATCCAAAGACGGGTGAGATATGGCCATCTGTTACCAAAATTAAGAATCTAGGCAACGTATACAAAGGTGGTGCATATTATGGACATGTGGGGAGTGTTGCACACTATTACGCGGCCATGGCAATGGGTCAGAAGTACGGAATAGACACTTCTCACATCAATTTCCCCAGAGTTGAAGGCGGGAAAGACCTAAAAGGTGAATATCATTCTGTAGAAGATATCATCCAGAACGGCCGTGCCATCGCAGACAAGTTTGTAGAACTTGCTGATGAACTTGGGTTTATCCCGACCATGATTGAACAGCGGTTTGTCAATGAACGGGACAAGTATTCCGGGACACTTGACATTGCCGGATTCATCCGAGATGAAGTAGGGAACCTCATACCTACCATTGCAGACTTTAAATCATCCAGCAATGTGGATGCAGACTTTGCAGAACAAATTGCAGCATATGCTGACTTCTTCCAGGATTCTGTAAAAGGATTTGTTATTAACGTCTCTCGAGATCTCACCAATCTTGGAAACCATGAAATGGACCTCGTCAAGGGGTTTGCTGGATGGAAAAAGAAACTAAAGGCATATAATGATATGTTTGGACCACGCCCGGTGTATGGAGGGGGGTCTGATGAAGATGCTGCTGCAATGCGATTATTTGACATGGCACAGCGCCAGGTAAGCGTTTATGACGTAGAAAAGGGCGAGCGGTATATTAGACAGGGTATTGGCGTTACTACCCCTGGGCATTCCCGTGCATTGTCCAAGATATTCCCGAAATTTGATGCTACCGGAGCAACAGAGGACGAAACCTGGGACAAGAATCCGTCGCGGCTTGCTGTATTTAGTGCCAGACTCGATGAGATGTATGGAGCAAAAGGCGGGGTCCACCCAATCATCCGGAGAGTCATGGAAGAACTTGGTGCTGCAGGGTGGGATAACCAGTCGCTTGCAATGCTTGCCCACGCTCCAATGGGGTCTGTAGAGGACGATAAAGACACCATTGAAACGTTCAACCGGATTTACCAGTTCCTTAAACCAATCGGGTTTAACCAAGGTCTCCTTGATACCGGGAAGAATTTGGATGCAACACTCTGGAACGATGCTATTGCATTATTGAACATACTGGAAGAAGCAGGGAAGTCATTTGAATCTGTGCAATACTTTGCAAAGAAGACTTCCAAATCCCCCCTTACACCGACCGCTGTCCCTGGACCGGGGATGCCGGGTTCCCCACTTAACCCCACATCAGCGTCGCCTGGCACCCCACAGAATGGAGATTGGTTTGTACCATCCACACATTCACTTGGTATACCGGATGAAGGCAAAGCACCAAAAACAAAATGCAAGGGCGTAGATTTGTGCCAGCCTACCTTAAACCGGTTTGAATCCTGGTTTGCAAGTATCCGGAAACTTGGTGGTGGAACAAGCACCGGGGGAGGCACACCAACCTCTACCAAAGGGTCTACAACAGGGGGCTCTGGTGGATCTGGTGACATTGATTATGAAAAGATGTTCCGGGAGAAGTTCTTAGGTGAAGTAGAACATCCAAAAGGATGGAGAAAGTATGTTGAACGTGCCCCTGTGGTCGGACTCCCGTTCCAGATGAAACGGAAAGAGAATGAATATGGGAGGCGGATTCTCCAGGCAGATACCGATACCATTGATTGGGCATCTCTTGCACCAAAAGGATACTGGAAACTCCTTGATAAGGAAACCCATGCCAGGAACAGTTATTTCCGATCTCTCCGTGGTGCTACAACGTCATGGCTCATTGCAGCACACGTAATGCGGATATTTGGGCAGACGTCCCAGGTATACCACAAGGCGCACGAATCGGTGATGAAAGGATTCGGGTATATCATAGACATGTTTCTCATGCCGATTATCCCATACCTTGCACCAGTTGTAAAGGGGCTTGTAATGATTGGGAATGTCATCCGGCAGATTCCCGCAATGGCAATTGTTGGCGGTGTTCTTATTGGGAAACTCATCTGGGATACATACCAGTGGTTCAAAGCCCTTGGTAGAATTCCGGAAGTAATCAACAAAGCATCTGCTGCAATAGACAAATTAACCGGGGCACTTGAACGGATATTCCCAATTCCGGAAGAAGTTTCAAATCCGCACTTAAATGAAGAGCGTGGGCTTGTTCCATATACTGAACACGCAGAAGCATATCGTGGAAGAATGGTGAATCAGTCCCGGATGCTTCCGCCGGGGAAAACATATGAAACCGATTTTTATGCCCCTGAAACCGGGCCTGCGTCTGGGAAATCTGGTAAATACGATATAATTCCGGGTGTTAACTGGACTTTTGGTGGTCCTGGTGTAAGACCACCAGAAAAGAAACGCCCGGTTCCAAAAGGTTTCCTTGGAGACGTCGCATATTACAATAAAGGCGGCGTCGTTCCGGGTGTTGGAAATAAAGATTCTGTACTTGCAATGCTCACTCCTGGCGAAGTGGTCATATCCAAGAACGATCTCCCGCATTATGCCGATGGCGGTGTTGTTGGTGGAGTCATAGGAAACGTCCTAGGACTCTATGGAAACATAATGTCTACAGACATCGCCCAGAGCATCGTAGGGGGCCTTGGAGTGGTGTCAAAGTCAGTGGGTGCTATGATGGCACCCCTGGCGCCAGCCCTCGCTATAGGGGCTCTGGGGGGCCGGGGATTCAATATGGTAAAGAATGCCATAGACCGGGGAACGAAGATTACCACCATGGTATCCGAAAGCGGGTTTGGGGCACTTCGGACAGTTGCATCTGCACAACTTGTGGGGCTCCTTACTGGTCTTGGTCCATTACTCCCACTTGCAGCGGCAGCACTTGGAATATATGCATGGACCCAGGGATTCGGGGCTATGGTTGGTGGGTTCTTTTCATTCATGCGGGAAATTGGGAAAGGAATTTTTAGTGCTCTCAAAGGAATATGGGATTGGTTCAAAGACCGATTTAAGACTCCCGAAGTAAAGGTAGACAAATTACCAGAGGATCCTAAAAAAGACAAGTTGCCAGATAAGAAATTGGAAGAAGCAGAACGGGAAAGACGCAGACGTGCAAAAGAGGAGATGGAAAAAGAACGTAAAAAAGACCGTGAAAAAGATAAAACTCCAGATGAAAAATTAAAAGAAGCGGAAGAGAAACGCCGTGAAGAAGCCAGAAAAAAATACCGGGAATGGATGAATAAACAAACCGCCCGGGTAGATGAAATCACTGGCGAAACAATCGAACCAGATAAAACCAGGAAACCAACACCAACACAGAAAATTACTGCCGGTTGGGAAACCTTCGTTAAAAACCACCCAACACTTGAAGGGGTTCCTGGGATGACCTTCTTTGGCACGCTCCTTGGAGCAGCAGAATCAAATGACCCCAAAGAAATTGCAAAATCCGGGTTAATGGGTGGTGCTGCGCAGGTTGCATTCAATGTCGGGGAAGCAATTCTAAATAAATTGAAACTCCCTGGTGGTAAAATCATGGGGGGTCTTGGTGGATTCCTTGCACCCGATTTTGGTGAACATATTGGCAAGGCATTTGTATCCGGGGAAGGTCCACTCGGGATAGGGAAATATCTCGGGTTACAAGGTAACAGAACTGCAGAACGCGCAGTCAGTATGGTTGCTACCCAGTTAATGACAGGAACCAGCATTGTAGGGAACATTGGTGCCGGGATATCCGATGCTATTGGAGGAACCGATTTAAAGGGCGGAATACTTCAACAGATACTTGGTGGAAACAGTAAAATATCCGGTGATTATAGTGCAATGGGAGAATTATATGAGTTTGGATACAACAACCCAAAGGTTGCTCCCATGGCATCAATGCTACCCGGGGGAACCATAATGCTTGGAGGGTCACAAATGGCAGCACTTGTCCAGATTGCAAACGACATATCAAAACTAGTTGATAATACAAAACAACCTACAATTAACAACAACCACATAGAAATGTCGAATTCAGATCCATATGCACTGTTCCAACAGTTTGTTCAGTGGCTTGGAACTACAGGGAATACCCAGGGATTACAGAGGACAATATGACCGAAACTTCAATGGGCAGGTGGCACTCCTATACCTGGACTGGGAGCGAATCCGATCCTACAACAAACGTTGGTGTTATGGGGCTCGGGTTCTATGCAAAAGCAGGTATTGAACTCGATCTGTGTAAAATAACGGTTGATGGCATTCAAGATATACAATTTACAGTTATTGACCTTACTGAATCAGAATCCAGCCCGGACAAGGATGTCATGTATAAAGGAGGTATTCAGAGCATTGACAAAGGGTTCTCTGCATCTCCCATACTTATACCAATTCCAGAAGAATTCTCAACCGGGTTTGATATTGGATTTGTTGAATCTGCCACCATAACTATATCCGGGGTGTGGTTTGATGGACTTGATGGCAGGGATGCGATGCTCGAAGATTTAAGGACATCTAAGAAGATCGTCCATCCAGACTACCACCAGTCACCACTGGTGTTTCTGTTATCATCTCGAGCATACCCAGTGTTCATTACCAGTTACTCATCTAACATCCTTGGTGGGCAGGGGAACATCATTTCTATCCGACTTGGTCTTTCTATCACAAGTTTCAACGGACATTACAATTATAGCGGATAACCCGCAAATTACACTGCATGGCAGTGTTCAAAAACTATTCTTTCGAATACAATGCAAAATCGGCGGATATATTCAAAGCAACGGCTGCATGTATAACAGCATCCGAAGCATCTGATTTCGAGGAAGGTTGTCTTATTGATATTGACGAAGCCCAGTTTTATGGGATTATAGTTGAATCCAAAAAGTCTGGCGAGAGACTGACATTTGACATCACTGCAGAATCATATGCCAGGGAACTTCGAAACAATCTGGTATCGGAAGAAGTTCTATTCAGGCAAACCGATGCAATACAACTTATTAAATCACATCTCTTACCAGAAGGATGGCAGTTTGAATACCCAGCACAGTTTGACACTCATCCAAAATATGTCTCATACATTCTCCGTAATGGAACCTATATATCACACATTTCTACAATCCTCACAATGCTCGGGCTTGATTATACCATATATACCACAAAATCCGAGTCAGGCTATACAAAAACCATTAAAGCATATTTCAAAGACGATTTCGAAGGAAAAACAATAAAAGAAGTAAAAGAATGGGTAGATTTTGGGGCATTGTCTATCAATGCAGATTATGGAAAAATTGCAACCTCTATAGTAGTCATGGGATCCGAAACCGAACTCGGGGTATCCCAGGTAACAATGGACGCAGAAATGGGAGACTGGCGATACGTTCCAAGAATGCTCGAAATTAAAGACACCCAATTAAAGAAACCAGAATTTTCAGACACATCAAAATATCTCTGGTATTTCCCAGCATCACCAACAGATTATACCATTGACCAGATTCTTGCAGGAGACCTCATATCAATCGGGGAGGAAGTCATGAAAGTCCATTCTATTTGGTTTCTCCCTGGGTGGAGAGTTGCAAGTTACGAAAATGGCGATATTACAGACGACGAGTTATTTACATATTTTGAACCCATTACAAACTATGTCGAAACCGGGGTGATTGTTGCATCTATTGATTTAAATGCTACACACTGGTTCGAATCAGTTCAAAAAACAATTAGCGTTAAAGACAAACGAAACATCAATGCATACTGTTCTGAAAGCAAGACACATGCCATATACGACCCAATACTCATGTTATCCGGGGTCATATCAGTATCATCGTACCTAACATTTGACAAGAACCTCCCATCTCAAAATGGGTTTTTCTGGATAGGATCCGAACGGCTGTTTTACCAGGTATGTTCAAATGAAACCACCCAATATAATGTCCAGAGACTTGTCAGGGGCGTCCCCACATGTGCTGTTGCATCATGTGAGCATTGTGGCACCAGAATTGGATATCATGGGTGGACTGTTGGGTGCCCATTTGGTGGGGTTGATAGAAATGAAAATATTGGAAATTATTGTATTTTAGCTCAAGAAATTGCAGCAGGTGGAATTGAGTTCACACACAGTGATATTATAACAAATAATGGGACGGCGTGCCCACTTTGTTTTGATTCCGAATCTCCATGCCCATTATTGGCATGCAAAAATATTAAAAACGAAACACAATTCGCAGAATTGTGTCCAAAGGGACTCACACAACCAGAAATTCAATGGACTGAACGATACATCCACAATAAAAATGCAATTGTGTTCCCAGCCTCCTATTATTACAACGATGACGGGGTAGATGTTTATGAAATCTATGCCAGGGACTCTCTCATCAACCAATATGGGTATCTACCTGTACAAGTCCAGGTAAAAGGAATATCAGATGCGGATGGTCTTGACAAAGTGGCAGAAGGATATCTCAGATTATCTGCACTCCCAATAACAGGAAAACTAACATATTTCAATTACGATCCGTGGGAAATTCCTACCGGGCTCTACCCGGGTGACGTGATCTCCGTTGAAGTTGCTTCGAAAGGTAGATATGACCTGAATGTTGCTACCTGGTATCCTACCCATTGGTTTGATTATGCATCCGACGAGGATGAATGTCCTGGCATTGCAGACGAATGGCGTGAAATTCCAGTTCGTTCAAAAGAATGGTATAAGATAAAAGACCAGTTTATTATCCAGAAAACAGTTAAATCGCAGCGTGGCATGCCAGAAATATATTTCGGGACCAGCATGTCTGATTTCACATCCACATTGGATTACCTGAAAGATATCCGGGACACCACCAGCCAGAGACACCGGAACCAGGAACTTTCCAAGACCGTCAACACCTCGGAGAACGGGTATGCAGCCCAAGTCCAAAACGTCAAAACCGGGGCAAAAACTTGGGTGAGGTTGATTCGATAATGGATACCGGGGAATTTCAATTTGATTCAAATGTTAAAATTGGAATAACATCCGGAGATGCTGAACCCGGATTAAAATTAGCATTCGATTCATTTAATGGTGGGAATTATGCAATTCAATGTGGCGTCCCTGATATCGGGTCTTCACTTGCAGTGTCAGGAGGGATGAACCCAACCGGATTATATCCTGGATGTGACAAATCGTTCTGGACATGTAAACAGGGATACAAATTTGATGAAACTGCATCATATGTAATTGATTCTTCCGTTTATTTGCTAAACCTAACCGAATCTGGTGGAGTTAAAACAAAAATTGATTTGGAGCCCGTTATATTAAGTATTATTCAAAATTTGATGCCACAAGGAAACTCTACAAAAGATTTACGAGTTGCATCATATTGGGTAAACCCATATTGGTATCATTATAAAACCGCAGAAACAGACGAACAAAAGGCAACATATAGAAACTCGCCCCGCTATTGCGGCATTCTTGGCCCTGTTTACGAGGGGGTTGTAAATTATACCGATGTTACAACGAGAGCACCGTGGAATTTATATGATGGCCCTCGGTTTGCATCAAATATATTTGCCAGGGACATTGTTGTTGATGCGTTTGAAAATCTTTGGTGCTTGCTTACCATAGGGTGGGAAACTGTCAAACCATATGATAATACAAACGTTCCGTATTTTAATTGGGCAACTCTGGGATGGCCCAGGAACAACACGCCATATGCATACCAGGAAATGGACGTTTCTCCATACAACACTCGATATTGGTATCCATGTAATACAAATACCGGAGCATACAATGCAGGCGGGTTTCCCAGATTAAGACAGTTTTTAGTCTGTTTTTTCAAATCGAAAAATTATAAAGTCTGGGATTTTATTCCATTTATTCCGGGTACATATGGAAAAACCGGGTCTACCGGCATTGCGAGCAGAAAAATCTGTTCTCCCCCATTAAAACTCGACACCGATAAATACGGAAATGTTTATTGTTGTGCTGGGGTTTACACATGCCAGGATTATATTTCTAGAAAAATTTACCATAATGGTTACAACGCACCCGAATTTTATTATTTTTATGCAAAACCGTCATCAGAACATGCAATTCAGGTTGCAAGTGGGTTAGATTCTGGTGCAATTGGAGGAACCCGATATTGGAGTGCTGTTGCTATAGGAGGGTATAATTGTACTTATACGACACCATCTGGGAATTTTTTGAGAAGTCTCAGCACCTGGTCATTAAGTGGTGATACAAGTCACATTGTAAAGTTTGCAACCGATAAATATAACAAAGAAGAAAGGTATTTTCATCTATCTGTAGGAAACAAGTCATTTCATAGGGCATATTTTAAATTAGATTTGAATAAAAGATTTCCACATCCGGAATTACTTGTTGATGAAACTTTGCAAGTCAGATTTGACGGCCCAAATCAAATTCGGAGCAGAGAATTTGAATTTACTGGAAATTCTACAAACACAATCCAATATCAACAATTGTTGATGGATTTAGCATGTGTATACGCCCAGTGTGATCTCCTCGAATGCTCGGTTTATCAATTAGATGCCGCAAATAACCGTCCAATAAACACGAAAAACATTCCGTGGCAATCGTGGTATAATTATATTAAAGACTGGCCTACGAATATTATTGGACCCACGCGGGCACAATTAAACCCTTATCAAAAAGCATTTTACATGGTTGCGTCCGGTGTTTCTGAAGGGAGATATGTTGGTGGAACACTCCCCGATTTCCTTTATACCCATTATACCAGGAAACAAACGGGAACCCCAACCGAAATGTTTGTTCGTGGATATTGTGCTGGCGTTACTCAGTATCAGCAATATCCAATGTGGAATGGGTGTGATTATGACAAATCTCTATTTGCTCCAGCATCTTTGGTTGTAGATTATCCTGAAATTTTTAATGTTCAAAATGCAATCTGCGTTTCTTCTCAAGTAGGAGAAGACTGGATTCAGGTTCCATCTCCTGTTGATGTTCCACACCAATATTATACTGGAATGCACATTTGGGTTGCAAGTTATGATGACAAGGGGAACCGTGTAAAAGAGCAGTGCAAATCAATTATAAATTATAGTAGTTCTACAAAAAAAATAACTGTTAAAAATTGGGACTGGCTTCCTACTGCAGGGACAGAGCAGATATTATCTGTATATCCAGCATCCCCCACATTTCCACACGTTTATAAAATATATAGAAATCCCTACGAACATTGGTGCAGAACTGGCGCATTTCCAATATTGCCCACTCGCAATCATAGTGAAAGCACAACTATAATCCCAATGGTTGATTTAAAGCATGACATCTTTATTTTCACTTCTTTATCATGGGATTCTATTAATAACTATTATTCCAGGTATCCTGTTACAGATAATGGATATGTGCGTGGACATTGGCCATATCGTTGGCATTCAATGAAACGATACGTTTCAACTTCGTCTCCAGATATTCCTGGTTTATATTATCTTGAAGAAGTTGAAGACAAATGTAAACCAACCACTAAAGAAGATATATTTAGATATTCCAACAGGTACAAAACAAGCATTCAAACACTCAATTCAGATTTAACGATACCAGAAGAATTTAAAATTGAAGTTGAAACTGCAATACAAGATATAAAAATCCAATATTATGGCGGATTTGTTTCAACTGGAGAATATTACGACGGGATTTTAAATGATCTTAAATTTGGAAATTTTGGCGATTCTGTGCGATGTGAGGATACTATTGGAATTCTTATTCGCCAGATTGAGATTGATTTAGACGTATACAAAGAGGCTGGAGAATGGAAATTTAATGCATCGTTTGACCCATGGGTTGGACACCGGGTTTATTATGTAAAGATTGCCCCAAACAACGCTACGCGAAGATACAAAAAGGGGAGTATAGATACCAAAGATTGGGGAATTGATACTATATCCTGGTTTGAAGTATCTAAAGATTGGGCAGAGCCCGCGTCTCCAAATGAAATCAAACCACTGGTACAATCCATATCATTTAAAGATTTGCCAAACGATCAACTTGCAAAAATTTGTGGATGGAATAAAGAACACAAAATTATAGAAAAAATGTGTGGATTTTGTTTTACAAAGAAATTTGTAAATCCTGGAATTAGAAGTCCAAGACATTATTTGGTTGCAAGTGCGTATGAAGATTAAATTACTTTTTCACCAGTCCACCCTTTTGGGACTTTTGGATAAACTTCTTCCAGCAATTTTTCAGGATACCGAAACTCAAAAATCTTTTTCTTCATTTTGAATATCTCAGTCTGGAAGAATTGGCTGGATTTTACATCCACAACATGCTCAAGCCCCTCTAAATCGGTCACCAGGAAATCACAGACATATGTCATCTCCCGGTGCAATTTCAATTTGCTACCACACTGTGGGCATTCCTGTGCAGCATAATATCTCTTATAATCCGGGTTCTTCTCATCTGTTGGTCGTACCCACACGAAATCGCATCCGTGCATCTGGCACTTCTTAAACTGCGGTTGTAACTCAAACGGTTCCTGGAGTTTTAGACTAGCAATTTCACCATTGTCCAACTGCTCTTTCAGTATCGTGTAGTAATACGCTTCCGCTTTTGATGTGAATGTGATACCATCAATAACAATGCGGGTAGAATTCTTCACCCGCTGTTTTCGCTGTGGGACCATTACTGGTACCCATCGTCTTCTTCTTCATCCTCTTCCATTGGTTCGGGGAGTGTTTTCTGCATTCCACGGAGAGGCTTATAGAAGGCACACAGTTCATACTTCCCCTTACAGGCACCCTCATTATCAATCTGGATCCCAGGTGTGTCTGCAGGGTCGTCTGATGCAGCCTCACACATGCCTACAGCAAGGACACCTTTCCCATCACTCAGGTACATGCAGGGGCCATCTACCACTGGCTCTGGTGGTGACTGGGAGATGACTTCTGTCTCCCCGTAATCGGTCAGTGGCTTTTCGCTTCTCACTGTGATTGTTGCTTTGACCTTTGCCTTGATTGCGGGAACTTCTACAATTACCCGCTTGCTGGTATCAAACGTCTTTGCAAACCAGTCTTCAATCATCCCGGCCATGTTCTTACTTACTGATATGATATCAGGCCCTTCTACCTCAAGAGCAGGGTCAGAACACACCGCCTTCCACACCTTGCCGTTTGTTGACTCTACTGTAAAGTCTACTTGCATGCCTTAAACAAAGTTGCGTAAATATAAAAAAGTTGGGGTCAAGTCTCGGTAGAAAAGCGGGCGTGCCCTTCAATATAGATGAGCGTGCTTGTCGCGCCGAGATATGCATCAATTTCTGTCTTAATGGTTTCAAGACACGTGGAAAGTGTGGTGCTCTCTGCTGAAAGTCCTATATCAGCGGCATATGCCCTGAACCCGGTGGTTGGTTGTCCATCCGCCGATGCAACCTCCACCATTTCTATTCGTACTGCTACAGTAGACATATCTATCAGTTCATATGCAGGGATATTTAAATTACCCCTTGTTTTACTGGTTTCTTCCTGGTGGTAGACTTCCTTGGTGTAGTCACTGGACCCGCACCATCTCCATGGAGCACAGGCACTTCGGATTTTAGATGAGCCTCCCCAGGAGGCACTTCTATTACATCATCCCATTTGTTGTGCTGTGATGTATCGATTACACCACAAGAACGATTACAGGTGCCTCCAGTCACGTCTGGAGCAAAGTGTGTCAAAAGTTTGTCTAACTTGGTATTCAGTTCCCGGAGTTCCAGGAACACCAGATGGTCAAACATCTGCTCGGTATACAGGTGGGCTTTATAGGGAGAATCCAGGAGTGCTTCCTCGATTGCTACCCGTTCAATACGTGCTGCGTTGTCAACTGCGTTC
>ENA-UOYA01002175-UOYA01002175.1-activated-sludge-metagenome-genome-assembly--contig:-NODE-2175-length-19395-cov-5.845915_pt1 | contig 19395 bp, 15 predicted proteins | sample MGYA00238163_ERZ764804 | MGnify/ENA primary metagenome ERZ764804 (study PRJEB28919, sample SAMN05720223) | activated sludge metagenome | isolation source: Anaerobic digester | place: Hong Kong... | reverse complement strand
TGCGGGGTCGACGGCTTCGGCCTGGGCGTGCTGCTGGCCGGCGGCCAGATCCGCAAGATGATCTCGTCCTATGTCGGCGAGAACAAGCTGTTCGCCGAGCTCTATCTGTCCGGAAAGCTCGAGCTGGAGTTCAATCCCCAAGGCACCCTGGCCGAACGCATCCGGGCCGGCGGGGCGGGCATTCCGGCCTTCTTCACCAAGACCGGCGTCGGCACCCTGGTGGCCGAGGGCAAGGAAGTGCGCGAGTTCGACGGCGAGCTCTATGTGATGGAGCGCGGCCTGACCGCCGACCTGTCGATCGTCAAGGCCCAGGTGGGCGACGCCGAGGGCAACCTCGTCTATCGAAAGACGGCGCGGAACTTCAATCCGATGATGGCCACGGCGGGCAAGGTCTGCGTGGCCGAGGTCGAGGAGCTGGTCGCCACGGGCGCCCTCGACAAGGATCACATCCATACGCCGGGGATCTATGTGGACCGCATCGTCCAGGGCGCGGTCTACGAAAAGCGCATCGAGCAGCTGACCACCCGCAAGCGCTCGGATGTCGACATGGCGGCCGCCGGCGCGGGAGAGGAAGTCTGATGGCCTGGTCCCGCGACGACATGGCCGCCCGGGCCGCCCTGGAACTGCAGGACGGCTTCTATGTGAACCTCGGGATCGGCATTCCGACCCTGGTCGCCAACTACATCCCGGACGGCGTGTCGGTCACGCTGCAGAGCGAGAACGGCATGCTGGGCATGGGCCCGTTCCCTTATGAGGGCGAGGCCGATCCCGACCTGATCAACGCCGGCAAGCAGACGATCACCGAACTGCCGATGAGCTCCTACTTCAGCTCGGCCGACAGCTTCGCCATGATCCGCGGCGGCCATATCGACCTGTCGATCCTGGGCGCCATGCAGGTTGCGGCCAACGGCGACCTGGCGAACTGGATGGTGCCGGGCAAGATGGTCAAGGGCATGGGCGGGGCCATGGACCTGGTGGCCGGCGTCAAGCGCGTGGTCGTCGTCATGGAGCACACGGAGAAGTCCGGCGCGCCCAAGCTGGTCGACGCCTGCACCCTGCCGCTGACCGGCCAGGGCGTGGTCGACCTCGTCGTCACCGACCTCGGCGTTTTCGAAGTGGCTCGCGGCAAGAAACCCCTCACGCTCCTCGAGCTGGCGCCCGGCGTCTCCGTCGACGAGATCCGCGCCAAGACCGGCGCCAGTTTCGAGACGGCCCTGGCCTGACGTCGGGTCGCCCTGTCACAACGGCGAGACAGTTTATCCGCATAGTGACGGCGCCATGAGCACGACCGACGACCGCATTCTTCCGTTCGAGGCCATCGAGAATTTCCGCGACTACGGCGACTACGCCCTGGGCGGCGGCGGTCGCCTGCCGCGGCGCAAGCTGCTGCGCTCGGCCCACCATGGCGCGGCGACGGCCGCCGATCTGGCGGCCATGGCCGAGCTGGGCGTCGCCACCATCGTCGACCTGCGTCGGCCGATGGAGCGCGATTCCAACCCCTCGCTGCGACCGCCGGGCTTCGCCGGGCAGGTGATCGAGTGCGACCTGGGCGATGCGGCCGAGGCGCCGCACGTGGCCTTTCTGCGCGAGACCGACCTGACGGCCGAAAGCGCCAGGGCGTTCTTCCTGAACTACTACGACAAGGCGCCGTTCGAGCCTCGCCACGAAATTCTGTTCCGCCGCTACTTCGAGGCGCTGGCCGAGGCGCGGGGCCCGATCCTCATCCACTGCACCGCCGGCAAGGACCGCACCGGCCTGCTGGCCGCGCTGACCCACCACGTCGCGGGCGTCCATGCGGACGATGCGCGGGCCGACTACCTTCTGACGAACCAGGCGGCCCGCCTGGAGGCCCGTATGGGCCCGATGACCGAGGCGCTGGAGCAGAACCTCGGACGGCGTCCCTCGGAGGAGGCGGTCCGGCTTTTCCTGGGCGTCCAGGCGGAGTACCTCGACGCGGCCATGGCCTCGATGGCCGAGCGGTGCGGCGGGATGGACGGCTATCTGGACCACATCGGCGTGGGCGCGGCGCTACGCGACAAGGTGCGCGCCGCCCTGGCCGCCTGATCGGCCTTTTTTCGACACGCTGCATACGGAACGGCCGCGGGCTTCGTACATATCGGCAAGGGCGAAGAACCGCCGCCGGGAGACCGAGCCATGAAGATTCCGAGGATCGCCGCCATTGCCGCCGCCGCCGTCCTGACGGGCGCGGCGGCGCCCGCCGATCGGACAGCCGTGTTCGCCGGGGGCTGCTTCTGGTCGGTCGAACACGACCTGGAATCCCTGACGGGGGTGAAGGACGTCGTCGTCGGTTATGCCGGCGGGGCGCGGCGCAATCCCACCTACGAGAACCACGAGGGGCATCTTGAGGCGGTCCGGGTGACCTACGATCCGGCGAAGATCACCTACGGCCAACTTGTCGACGGCTTCCTCCACCGCATCGATCCCACGGACGCCGGCGGCCAGATCTGCGACCGCGGGCCGTCCTATCGCACCGCCGTCTTCGTCGCCTCGCCGGACGAGCGGGCGGCTGCGGAAGCGGCCAAGGTGCGAGCGGCGAGCCAGCTCAGGAAGCCGGTGGCGACCCGCATCCTGCCCGCCGCGACCTTCTGGAAGGCCGAGGCCTATCATCAGGACTTCGCCCGAAAGAACCCGATCAACTACAACGCTTACCGTATAGGCTGCGGGCGCGACGCCCGGCTCAAGGCGGTGTGGGCAGGCCGGTGACCGGATCGCGCGGGCGGGGGCGGAAGCCTTCGCCCACGAACAGCTCGGCCTTGCGCTTGCGCTTGCGGTCGAGCCGGACGCTGACGATTTCCCGACCCGTCGCACGCGCGAAGTCGGCGGCCATCTCGTCGGCGTAGACGCCCTCCATCGCTACGCCCAGCACCCTTGCACCACGTGCGGGCGTCAGCGGCGCGTCCATCTCGGCCTGGTTCTGGGGACCGGTGGTGCGCAGCCACATGACCAGCGGCGGCATGCGTCGGTCTCGCCAGACGTCGCGGCCGTAATAGGCCATGACGTTGAACAGGAAGCGGTTGTTGACGGCCACCGCGGTCAGGCCGGGCTCGCGCTCGGCGCGGGCGACGACGGCGTCGGTCATTTCCGCCCAGCCCTTGGCCCGCTTGAAACTGTTGGCGACCCCCATGGCCTCGGCGGTGGCGGGCGCGGCGACCCAGACGACGAACAGGGCGGCGACTACGGCCTGCAGCCCGATGGCGGCCAAAAGCCAGCGCTGGGCGCGCCAGCGGACAAGCCAGGCCGCCACGACGATCGACCCCGGCACGTAGGCGGCGGCGGCCCAGTTGGCGTTCGCCCGGCTGACCAGGGTCTGGGCGGTGACGATCGCCAGGGCGGGCGCGGCCAGGCAGAGGAGCAGGGCGTCCTCCTCGGCGAGGCGCCGACGGACCGCCAGCACCATGCCGCCGCCGACCAGCACGGCGAAGGGGATCGGTCCGAATACTCCGAACTGCCCGCCGAGGAACGCCAGCAGCCGCCGCGGATCCAGGCCGTGCTCTTCGCTCCAGTCGGCGTTGGACGCGGTGTGCTGGATGGTGGCGAAGCCGTGGGCGGCGTTCCACAGGAGGTTGGGCGCAAGCACGATGGCAAAGGCGCCCAGGGCGGCGGCGAGGGCGGCGGGACGCCAGATGCTTCTTGCGGACGGCGAGACGGCGGCATGCAGGCCCAGGCCCAGGGCGAAGTAGAGCGCGGCGTACTTCGAAAGGAACGCCAGCCCGATGGCGGCGCCGAGCATCGCGGCGATACGGATCCGGCGTGCGCCGTCCGTACGCAGAAGTTCGACATAGGCCATCAGCGCCAGGGACAGGCAGAAGAGCAACGGCGCGTCAGTGGCGATAACCGCCGAGGACAGGGCGACGCCGGGCATCAGCAGATACAGCACGCAGGCGGTGAAGGCGGCGCTCGGCCCATAGAGGCGTCGGGCCGCGGCGAAGATGGCCAGGGCCGCGCCCGCATGGAACAGGGGCGCGCTCAGCCGCACCCAGGGCTCGGCGTTCCCGCCCAGCGCCGTCGTCGCCCAGATCGCCCAGGCGATCATCGGCGGCTTGGAATAGTAGCCCCAGTCCAGCGTGCGCGACCAAAGCCAGTACTGGGCCTCGTCCGGATAGAGCTGCAGCGGGGTCAGGAACAGGGCGGCGATTCGCGCCAGGGTGAGGCCCGCCACAACCATCAGCACGCTGCGCCACGGCGCTCCTATTCGGGCGGACGACAGGCCTTGGACGGGCAAAAGGACACTCCTTGGGTGCGCGAGGCTGTCCATGGAACGCCTGCTTGTAAAGCACAAGGCGCGCCTTTCAGGTCACACCTGCCGATGGTCGCGACCCTGTAACAAATCCGTCACCTACGCCGTAGAAATTCGGGTTATAGGGCGCACACGTTCGAGGGGCGTCGATCCCCCTCGGGGTCTGAGAGGGGACATCGAGAATGATCCGGATGAAGAGGCTCGCCGGCGGCGTGGCTCTGACGGCGCTTGCTTGCGCCATGTCGAGCGCCGTCTATGCGCAGGAAACGACCAGCGCCGTGCGCGGCGTCGTGACCGCGAACGGAGAAGCTATTGATAAGGCGGCGATCACCGCCGTCCACACGCCGTCTGGCACGCGCGCGTCCACGGCCTCCAGCGCTGGCGGCAACTTCGACCTGCGCGGCCTGCGTGTCGGTGGTCCGTACACCCTCACGGTTACGGCCCCGGGCTATACGCCCAAGGTCTACAAGAACGTCTTCCTCCAAGTCGGCCAGTCCTACGACCTCAGCGTCGACGTCGCCGAAGTGGAAGAACTGATCGTCACGGGCTCGGGCGCACGTAACAATGAGCAGGGTCCGAAGACCGTGCTCGGCCAGCAGGACATCCAGTCGGTCGTCACCATCAATCGTGACCCGCGTGACCTCGCTCGCCGCGACATGCTGGTGGCCCAGGACCTTTCCGGCGGACGCGCCGGGACCAACTCGGGCGGCGTCTCGATCGCCGGCTCCAACCCGCGCTACAACCGCATCGCCGTCGACGGCGTGGCGGCCCAGGACAACTTCGGCCTGGCCCAGGGCGGCATGTCCACGGCCCGCGGCCCGGTGACCATCGACGCGGTCGAACAGTTCTCGGTGGCCGCCGTGCCGACCGACGTGCAGAACGGCGACTTCGTGGGCGGCGCGCTGAACCTCGTCCTGCGTTCGGGCGGCAACAGCTTCCATGGCGTGCTGTTCGACAACTACCTGAACGACGGCCTCGTCGGCGACCGGTCGGAAGACACCAACATCCGCCAGGCGATCCGCCAGAAGAACTACGGCGCGTTCGTGTCCGGCCCGATCATCCGTGACCGGCTGTTCTTCGCGCTCTCCTACGAGAACTACGAAACCGTCGACTCCACGCTGTTCGGCGTGGCCGGCTCCGGCGCCGGCACCTCGTTCTCGAACAACACGAGCCAAGCGCAGATCGACAACGTCGTGTCGATCTTCAACAACCGCTACGCCAGCAAGTTCGACGTCGGCGCGATTTCGCCCGTCAAGCCGGTCATCGACAAGAAGTACTCGGCCAAGCTCGACTGGAACATCACGGACAATCACCGCGCCAGCCTGACCTACCGCTACGCCGAATCCTCTTCGGTCCAGCGGACGGACCTGGGCGCCGCGACGGTGGCGCTCGACTCGCACTGGTACACCCAGTTCAACTCGGACGAGGCCTATACCTTCGAGCTGAACTCGCACTGGTCGGACAATCTGACGACCTTCATCAAGGCGACGTACCGCGACTACAACAACCAGCAGATGCCGCCGAGCGGCCAGAACTATTCGGACGTCAGCGTCTGCCTGGCGCCCACCTCGGACGCCACCCTGACCAGCTGCGCTTCCGGCTTCAACACGGTCCGCTGGGGTCCGGACCAGTTCCGTCACGCCAACGCGCTGCGTGAGCAGGAATACCGCTACCAGGCCCAGGCCGAGTACATTCTGGACGAGCACACCTTCAAGGTCGGCGTCCAGGCCCGCAAGGCGCTGCCTTACGACATCTTCGTGCCGAACTCGCGCGGCCAGTACTACTTCGACTCCGTGGCCGACTTCCAAGCCGGTCGCGCCAGCCGCCTGATCTATCAGAACGCCATCACCGGCGATCCGAACGACGCGGCGTATGACTCCCCGTACTGGACCTACACCATCTACGGTCAGGACACGGTCCAGGTCACCGACACCCTCAAGGTGGCGGCGGGCGTGCGCATCGACACCTACCACGAAGACGACAAGCCGATCCTGAACCCCAATTTCACGGCGCGGAACGGCTTCTCGAACCAAGGCACGATCGACGGCCTGAAGATGGTCATGCCGCGCGTGTCGGCGGAGTGGAAGCCGCAGGACAACCTGCGCTTCAGCGCCGGCTTCGGCCTGTTCTCGGGCGGCACGCCGGACGTGCTGACGGGCGCGCCGTTCTACAACACCGGCTACGCGACCAGCCAGGTCGACATCCAGCGGACCGCGACGGGCTTCACCGAAGCCGGCGGCACGCCGGGCTTCAGCAGCGCCGTCGGTTCGGCCGGTCTCGACAACCTGCTGGCCGACTCCAAGTTCGGCTACGCCATCCCCTCGCCGGTGATCGCGCTGCAGCAGGGCACGATTTCGGGCACGCCGACCATTCCGGCGCTGAACGAAGTCATCGCCCTCGCCCCGAACTTCCAGCTCCCCAGCCAGTGGAAGCTGTTCCTGTCGGGCACCTGGCGCTTCGGCGACGGCTGGGCGCTGAACGCCGACGTCGTGGCCACTCAGGTCCGCGACGAAATCACCTACTACGACAGCCGCGCCCAGGTGCTGGTGGTCAATGGCCAGCAGCAGCTGCTGCCCGACGGCCGCATCCGTTACGACGGTCTCGGCACGGTTCCGGGCAAGACCTCGGTCAACCTGCAGGCCAACCGCGACATCATCGTGGGCAACACCGACAAGGGTCACTCCTACACCGCCTCCGTCAGCCTGACGAAGAGCTGGGATTGGGGCGGCGACCTCTTGCTCGGCTACGCGCGCCAGGAAATGAAGGACACGGGCGGCGGCGTCTACTTCGGCACCACGGCCGGTTCGCTCTACGGCGGCGTCATGGCCGGCATGGATCCGAACTCCGACTACCTCGGGCGTTCGGTCTACGAGATCCCGAACCGCTTCAAGCTCGAGTTCGGCTATCACAAGGCGTTCTTCGGGGACAACGAGACCCGCATCACCCTGTTCGCCGAGCGCCAGGACGGCCGTCCGTTCGGCTTCGCGATGCAGGACCGCGCCTCGGGCCGCAGCCCGGTGTTCGGCGTCAACCGCACCGCACAGCTGCTCTATGTTCCGGACTTCGCCGGCGACGCCAACCCGAACGACCTGAACGTCGGTCTGGTCACCTTCGCCACCCAGGCGGACCTGAACAACTTCAAGCGCTACGTCGACAACTTCGAACTGCCGAACGGCCAACTGGTCGAAAAGTACTCGAAGAACAACGCTCCGATTAACCGCCTCGACCTGCAGCTCAGCCAGGAACTGCCGTCGCCGATCCAGGGTCACAAGTTCAAGGTGAACCTGGACATCCGCAACGTGCTGAACCTGCTGAACGCCGACTGGGGCCGCGTGGCGGAATATTCCGACATCACCACCCTGACCCGCGTCGACTGTGCGGACGCCAATGGCGCCGCCGTGCCGACCACCAGCGCGGCCTGCCCGCGGTACCGCTACTCGCAGGTGCCGACCTCGGTCAGCAAGACGGTGAACACGCCGCTGTCGCTCTGGTACATCCAGGTCGGTCTGCGCTACGAATTCTGATCGGAAGACCAGACTTCGATCCTGAGAGGGCGGCCCGGCGACGGGCCGCCCTTTTTCATGAGTCTTGACGGGGGCGGCCGGGCCGCCCATCTGCGCGCGTTCACGCCATCGGGCGTGGGAGAGGGACCATCGCATGAGCCTCGTCGTTCCCGCCGAATGGGCGCCGCACCGCGCGATGTGGCTGGGCTTTCCCAGCCATGAAGACCTCTGGGAGGACGACCTCGCCGCCGCCCAGGACGAGGTGGCCGCCCTGGCCCGCGCCCTGGCCGGTCCGGGGAAGGAGCGCGTGCGACTGCTGACCGGAACCTCGGCGGGCGAGGCCGACGCGCGACGGCTGCTGGGCGACGTGGCGGGTGTCGAGATCGTGCCCGGGGCGTTCGGCGATATCTGGCTGCGCGACACCGGTCCGATTTTCGCGAAGACGCCGGACGGCGCGCTTCAGGCCTGCGGCTTCCGCTTCAACGGCTGGGGCGGCAAGTACCTGCTGGACCATGACGACACCGTCGCCGGCCAGATCGCCTCGGCCTCCGGCGCCCCGCTCGCCGCCAACGACTTCATTCTCGAGGGGGGCGCGCTCGACCACGACGGCGAGGGCGTGATCCTGACCACGGGCCAGTGCCTGCTGAACCCCAACCGCAACGCGGGCTGGACCGAGGACCTCGCCGCCGCCGCCCTGTCCTCGGCGCTCGGCGCCAGGAAGCTGATCTGGTTGGGCGAGGGCCTGCAGAACGACCACACCGACGGTCACGTCGACAACCTGGCCCGCTTCGTCGCTCCGGGCGTCGTTGTGTGCCCGGTGGCCTTCGGTCGCGGCGACCCGAACGCCGCCGCCTATGACGACGCCGCGCGTCGGCTCGCCGAGGCCACGGACCTCTCCGGCCGCCGGCTCAAGGTCATGCGCATCCCGTCGCCCGGCTGGGTGGAGAACGCCGACGGCGCCTACGTGCCGGCCAGCCACATGAACTTCATCGTGGCTAACGGGGCGGTGATCGTGCCGGTCTACGAGGACAAGGCGAGCCCCCTGGCCCTTGAGGGCTTCAAGAGCATGTTCCCCGGGCGTAGCGTGATTGGCCTGCCGTCGACCGCCATCCTGACGGGCGGCGGTTCGTTCCATTGCATCACCCAGCAGGAGCCCGCCTGATGGCCCGGACGATCACGGTCGGCGCGATCCAGACCGCCTATGGCGACGACCTGGCCGCCAACATCGCCAAGACCGCCGACTTCATCCGCGAGGCGGCGGACAAGGGCGCGCAGGTGATCCTGCCGTCCGAGCTCTTCCAGGGGCCCTACTTCTGCGTCGCCCAGGAGGAGCGCTGGTTCGCCCACGCCCATCCCTGGCGCGAGCATCCGTGCGTGACGGCCCTGGCGCCGCTGGCTGCGGAGCTGGGCGTCGTGCTGCCGATCTCGATCTTCGAGAAGGAAGGCCCGCACTACTTCAACAGCCTGGTCATGGTCGACGCCGACGGCTCGCTGATGGGCGTCTACCGCAAGAGCCACATCCCCGACGGTCCGGGATACATGGAGAAGTACTACTTCCGGCCCGGCGACACGGGCTTCAAGGTCTGGGACACCCGGTTCGGTCGCGTCGGCGTCGGCATCTGCTGGGACCAGTGGTACCCGGAGTGCGCGCGCGCCATGGCCCTGCAGGGGGCCGAGGTGCTGTTCTACCCCACGGCCATCGGCTCGGAGCCGCATGACGCCAGCCTGGACACCGCCTTGCCGTGGCGCCGGGCGATGCAGGGGCACGCCGTTTCGAACGTCATCCCGGTCGTCGGGGCCAACCGCATCGGCTTCGAGCCGTGGAACGGCTATCCCAATGGCGGCCAGACCTTCTATGGGTCGAGCTTTATCGCCGACCACCGGGGAGACCTCGTGGCCGAGCTCGGCCGGGCTGACGAGGGCGTGCTGACCGCGACCTTCGACCTCGATTTCCTGAACACCCACCGCGCCGCCTGGGGCTTCTTCCGCGATCGGCGGACCGACCTCTACGGCGCGCTGGCCGGCCCGCGGCCCGCCTGATGATCGAGACCGAGCGCCTTCTCCTGAGGCCCTGGCGCGAGGGCGAGCAGGCGGCCCTGGCGGCCGTCAACGGCGACCCGCGCGTCAGCGACTGGCTGGGCGGACCGATCGACCGGGCGGCCAGCGACGCCCTGTTCGACCGCCTCGTCGCCCACCAGGCCAAGTATGGCTTCTGCGCCTGGGCGGCCGAGCGCAAGGCCGACGGGCGGATCCTGGGCTTGATCGGTCTGGGCGTGGTGACGGCTGAATCGTTGCCGGTCGGTCCGGCGGTCGAGATGGCCTGGCGGCTTTCGCCGGACGCGTGGGGCGCAGGCTACGCGACCGAGGGCGCGCAAGCGGCGCTCGACTGGGGCTTCGACAATCTGGACCTTTCCGAGATCATCGCCTTCACCGCCCGGACCAACCTGCGCTCGCAGGCGGTGATGCGGCGCATCGGCATGCAGGCCGACCCGGCGCGGGACTTCGACCATCCGCGGGTAGCCGCCGACAGCCCGCTTCGGCCGCACGTGGTGTTCGCTATTCCTCGCCCGGCGTCCTGATCGTGTAACCCTGGCTGCGCAGGCGGTCGAGGACACCGCCCTGGGACAGGAGGGGGCGCAGCTGGACCAGGGCGACCGCGTGGCCGGGCGTCTTCAGGGCCTGGGCGATGGCGGCCGCCTGATCGGCCTTGATGCGGGCGTCGAACTCGGCCGCGCCCGGCACCACCGCGAAGCAGCGCTCGTAGGTCCGCTCGGCGTCCAGCGCGCCGACGACATCCCCGGCGGCCCAGGCCCTCGCGGCGGCCCGCGTGCCGCCCGGCCCGGCTTCGGCCTGGCTCATCACCGCTTCGAGACAGGCTTCGCCCGCGGGGCGGGAGGTCTTGATGATCTTCCCCATCAGCGGACCGAGGTCGTAGGACTTCTGGCGGATCGGGACCTTGGCCTGCCTGGCCAGGAGCTTGACCAGCTTGGTCGGATCGGTGGTCGTGAGCTGTTCGTGTTCGCGATAGTCCTCGGCGAGCAGCAGGCCGACGGCCAGGGGGTTCTTCGTCTTGTACCGCTTGGCCGGCTGGCCGAGGCGCTCGCGCAGGGCGACGAAGCGCGCCCGTGGCGCGCCGGCGAGGGTGTCTTCGTAGGACTGGGACGAGCGCAGGCGCATCAGACTGACCGTCGCGCCAAGGAATCCCGGCACGCTGACCCGAACGTCCTGGAACGGCAGGATGACCTCATTGGCGCCCTTGAGCCGGCGTTCGAAGGCGGTGCGGTCCCACTGCATGCGCTTGGGAGCGAGCGAGGGCGTGCCCAGGACATAGACTGTGGTGTCGGCGTCGGACACGCGCCACCAGGCCGGGCCGGGATCGCGGGCGACGACGACCAGTTCCTCGACGAGGGTGGCGTCAGGGTCGGCCGGCAAGGCGCCGGGCGCGGAGACCTGGGCGGAGGCGGGAATGACGAGGGCCGCCGCCAGGGCGAGGGCCGTGGGGACCATGCCGGTCAGGGGTTTCAGCCACATGCTTGTCCTCCAGCCCGCCGCGCCCAGATTCGCATCCGGAATCGTCCTATCATGCGGCGCAAGGATCCTTGACCCATGCCCATTCGCCGCCTTCCGCCCGAGACCGTCAACCGCATCGCCGCCGGCGAGGTGGTCGAACGGCCGGCGAGCGCGATCAAGGAACTGGTGGAGAACGCCCTGGACGCCGGCGCGTCGCAGGTCGAGGTGCAGGCCGATGGCGGGGGGCTGACACGCATCCTGGTGGCCGACGACGGCTGCGGCCTCTCGGCGGAGGAACTGCCCCTGGCGGTCGAGCGCCACGCCACCTCGAAGCTCGCCCCCGACGACGCGGGCGACTACGACCTCCTGAACATCGCAACCCTGGGCTTTCGCGGCGAGGCGTTGCCGTCCATCGGCTCGGTGGCGCGCCTGACCATCACCAGCCGCCCGAAGAGCGGCGGGGACGCCCACGCGATTCTCGTCGAAGGCGGCGCCCTGGGGGCGGTCGGCCCCGCCCCTTTCCCCGGGCCGCACGGGGCGCGGGTCGAGGTGCGGGACCTGTTCTATGCGACGCCGGCCCGGCTGAAGTTCATGAAGTCGGAGCGGGCCGAGGCCATGGCCATCGCCGAGGAGATCAAGCGCCAGGCCATGGCCCATGAGGCGGTGGGCTTCACCCTGGACCTCGACGGCCGCCGCGCCCTGCGCCTGCCTGCCGAGCGGCCGGGGCCGGAGGGCCGACTGGCGCGTCTGGCGGCCATCATGGGCCGCGAATTCTCGGACAACGCCCTGGCCATCGACCAAGCCCGCGAGGGGGTGCGCCTGACGGGTTTCGCGGGCCTGCCGACCTACAACCGGGGCAACGCCGCCCACCAGTACCTGTTCGTCAACGGCCGGCCGGTGCGCGACCGCCTGCTGCAGGGCGCGCTCAGGGCCGCCTACGCCGACTACCTGGCCCGCGACCGGCATCCGCTGGCGGCGCTCTATGTCGATCTCGACCCCGTGCTGGTGGACGTCAACGTGCACCCGGCCAAGGCCGAGGTGCGCTTCCGGGATCCCGCCCTGGTGCGGGGCCTGATCGTCGGCGGCCTGCGCCACGCCCTGGCGGCGGCAGGGCACCGGGCCGCCACAACGACCGCGGCCGAGGCCCTGGAGGGCCTGCGCCCGGCCTTTGCGCCGCCCACGGCTTTCGCACCTCAGCGCCCCTCGGCCGAGGGCTTTTCGGCCTGGCGCGCCGGGGGCTGGGGGCCGGCGCTGGCCCAGGCGATCCCCGGACTGAGCGATGTCTCGGCGCGGGCCGAGGCGGCCGCCGCGTCGGGCTCCTACGCGCAGCCGCCGGGGTTCGGCGAACCCTCCGCGCCGATGGCGGTCGACCCGGTGGACTTCCCGCTCGGCGCGGCGCGGGCCCAGGTGCACGAGACCTACATCGTCGCCCAGACCCGCGACGGGGTGGTGATCGTCGACCAGCACGCCGCGCATGAGCGGCTGGTCTACGAACGGATGAAGGTCGAGATGGCGCAAGGCGGCGTGGCCCGGCAGGCGCTGCTCTTGCCGGAGGTGGTGGAACTCGACCCGGCCGAGGCGGAGCGGGTGGTCGGCCGGGCCGAGGAGCTGTCCGGGCTGGGCCTGACGCTCGAGAGCTTCGGCCCAGGGGCTGTGCTGGTTCGCGAGACGCCGGCCCTGCTGGGGGAGACGGACGTGGCCGGCCTCGTCCGCGACATCGCCGACGACCTGGCGGAGAACGGCCAGGCCCTGGCCCTGAAGGAACGGCTGGAGGAGGTCTGCTCGACCATGGCCTGCCACGGCTCGGTCAGGGCGGGACGGCGACTGACGGCCCCGGAGATGAACGCCCTTCTGCGCCAGATGGAGGCCACGCCCCATTCGGGCCAGTGCAACCACGGCCGCCCGACCTATGTCGAACTGAAGCTCGCCGACATCGAGCGGCTGTTCGGGCGACGCTAGGCGGACAGCGAAGCCGCCCGGTGGTGGAAATTCCCGCCTCGCCTGGACCGCGCGGGGAGGTTACGAGGACGTGTTACATCGAGGCGGGAGAGAGACATGAACAGGACGACGGCGGCGATCATTTCTGGCGTGCTGCTGGTGGGCGCGGGCTGTGCGACCACGGGCCAGGCGCCGCCGGTCGCCTCGGCTGCCAAGCCGGCCGCGGTCCTTCCGATGGGCTATCTGGCCAAGGGTGAGATTCCCAACAGCCAGGCGCTGCTGCCGCCGCCCCCGGCCGACGGGTCGGGCGCCAGGGCGCGGGACGAGGAGGCCTCGAAGGCCGCCCTGGCGCTGCGCGGGTCCGCCCGTTGGGACATGGCGGCGAACGACGCCGTGCTGAGCTTCCCCAAGGCGGCGGAAACCTTCTCCTGCGCCGTCGGCGTGGAGATCAGCGAAAAGACCACGCCGCACGTGGTCGCCCTGCTGCGCCGGACCCTTCTGGACGCGGGCATGTCGACCAGCCCGACCAAGGATTTCTACAAGCGGGCCCGGCCGTTCATGGTCAATAACGAGCCGACCTGCACGCCGGGCGACGAAGCCGGCCTCCGCCGGAACGGCTCCTATCCCTCGGGCCACAGCGCCGCGGGCTGGACCTGGGGCCTGGTGCTGGCCCAGGCCGCGCCGGACAAGGCCGAAGCCCTGGTCGCGCGGGGCCGGGCGTTCGGCCAGAGCCGCGTGGTGTGCAACGTGCACTGGCTGAGCGACGCCGAGGAAGGGCGGATCATGGGCTCGGCGGTGTTCGCGCGCCTGCAGAGCAACGCCGAGTTTCAGGCCGACGTCGCCGCGGCGCGGTCGGAAATCGCCGCGGCCCGGTCGGCCGGCAAAGCGCCCACCCGGGACTGCGCCGCCGAAGCAGCGGCCCTGGCGGCGGGCTAGGGGCGCGGACGCAGGTCTGGAACACCCCGGCCGTCTATACCCGCAGCCTCGCAATCAGGGCTGTGGTGGAGGGGTCGTGGGGGGCCGGCGCTTCGCCCTGGAGGTCCTTGAGGACGCGGGCGGCGAGGGACTTGCCGAGTTCGACGCCCCACTGGTCAAAGCTGTTGATTCCCCAGAGCACGCCTTCGACGAAGACCTTGTGCTCATAGAGGGCGATCAGGGCGCCTAGGGCCGTGGGCGTCAGCGCGTCGAGCACCAGGAAGGCCGAGGGTCGGTTCCCGGGGAAGGTCCGCTGCGGCGCGAGGGTCTCAGTCTCGTCGGCGGACACGCCCTTTTCCCAGAGCTCTGCACGGACGTCGTCCTCGGTGCGCCCGACCAGGAGCGCCTCGGCCTGGGCTACCGCGTTGGCGAGCAGCTTGGCCTGTGCGGCGGGCTCGCCCTCGGAGGCCTGGCGGACGGCGACGATGTCGACCGGGATGACGTCGGTCCCCTGGTGCAGCAACTGGAAGAAGGCGTGCTGGCCGTTGGTGCCGGCGTCGCCGAAGACGCTGGCCGCTGTGCCGCGGGCGAGCGGCCGGCCCTGGGCGTCGACCCGCTTGCCGTTGGACTCCATCTCCAGCTGCTGGAGGAAGGCCGGGAAGAGGCGCAGGCGCTGGGCGTAGGGCACGACGGCGCGGATGGGTCGGCCAAGACCGTTGCGGTTGAAGACGTGGGCCAGGGCCAGCTGAACCGGCGCATTGTCCTGTAGCGGCGCGGACAGGAAGTGATCGTCCATGGCCGCCGCGCCCTGGAGCAGGGCGTCGAAGACGTCGGGGCCGAGCGCCACGGCGCAGGACAGACCGACGGCGGACCACAGGGAGAAGCGGCCGCCCACCCAGTCCCAGAAGGCGAAGACCTGGTCGGCCGGCACGCCGAACGCCTGGGCGACGGCGGGGGCGGCCGAGACGGCGACCAGATGGGCGTCGGCCGCCGCGCCCAGCGCGGCGCGTAGCCAGGCGCGGGCCGCCTCGGCGTTGGCGATGGTCTCGAGGGTGGTGAAAGTCTTGGAGACGACGACGACCAGGGTCTCGGCCGGGTCGAGCCCGGCCAGGGCCTGGGCGAGTTCGGCGGGATCGACATTGGCGGCGAACCGCAGGTCGAGGTCCGGGGCAAGGGGCCGCAGGGCCTCCCAGATCACCCTGGGTCCGAGATCGGAGCCGCCGATCCCGATGTGCAGGATCGACCTGAACGGCTTGCCGGTCGCGCCTCGGCGAGCGCCGGAGCGGACCTCGTCGGCGAAGGCGCGGATCTGGGCGCGGGTGGCCTGGACCTCGGCCGAGACCGGCGCGCCGAGCGCCGCGAAGGCGGCGCCCGGCGGGGCGCGCAGGGCGGGATGGAGGACGGCGCGGTGCTCCGAGGCGTTGACCTCCTCGCCGGCGAATAGTCTTGCGCGGGCGGCCTCGACGTCAGCTGCGCGGGCGAGGTCGACGGCGAGGGCGCGGTCGCCGGCGGACCAGGGCTGCTTCGACAGGTCGAGGAAGAGGCCGGCGGCCTCGAGGCTCATGGCCTGGGCGCGCCCCGGCTCGGCGTCGAACAGCGACAGGATCGAGCGGTTCGCGGCGTCTTCGGCGGCGGCCTCAAGTCGGCCCCAGGCGGCGGCGAGGTCGGACATGCGCAATTCAGTTCCCGTTCAGCGCGAAGCGGGCCATTTAGGACCACATAAGCGGTTAGCAGAGGGGCGGTTAACAGAAGTCCGCTCCCGCCGATTGGTTCAGGCCGCGTGGGCCCGAAACAAGGAGGTTGGTCAAATGTCGTGCGACGCCGTCGCTTCCGCCGCCTTTCTGTGGCTCGCCGCCATGGGGCCCGCCCCCGACGGGTCGGCGCCCGAGCGCCCCGCCATGCCGCAGAGCGCGGTGGCGCTGGAGCCGCTGTTCGCCGACATCGTGAAGCGGGCCGGGGCGCTGAAGGCTGAGGTCGAGGCGGCCCAGGCGGGCCGGGGCGCCCTTGCCGGCGACTTCGGGGCGCGGGTGACGGCGCTGGCCGCCCTGGACCTCGAAGGCCACAAGGTGCTGGCGGCGCGCGGCACGGACGGCGACCTGAAGTGCATCCTGCGCGGCATATCGGAGGACCTCGGTCTCAAGCTCAAGGCGCTCGAAGCGGCCGGCGCCGGCCCGGCCCGCGCCGAAGCCCTGACCGATCTGGCCTATCTGCTCAACGACAACGTCGAAGTCATCACCGCCCCGCCGGCCCCGCCCGTCTAAGGGCGGCCACAGACCGCCTACCGCGCAGCAGCCTCGATCGCCTTGACCACCACGGGCTCGGTGAGGAGCTGGGGCAGGACCTTGGGCGCGCCGCCCTTGGCCGGATAGACGAGATATAGCGGCACGCCGGCCCGGCCGTGGGCCGCCAGTTCGGCGGCGATGTCTGCGTCCTTCCGCGTCCAGTCAGCCTTCAGATAGACGGCGTTGGCGCGCTTCAGCGCGTCGGCCAGGCCCTGGGTCGACAGGGCGACCCTCTCGTTCACCTGACAGGTCACGCACCAGGCGGCGGTGTAGTTGACGAAGACCGGCCTGCCTTCGGCGCGCAAGGCGGCGAGACGGGCGGGGCTGTAGGGCTCGTACGGCACGACCGCGGTGGCCGAGGAGGTTCCCGAGGCGGCGGTCGGCGGCTCGTAGGGCGGCCAGACCGCACCGACCAGTACGGCGGCGCCGAGGAGCAGGGCGGCGATTGCCAGGGGGCGGGCCGAACCGCCCTGGGCGGCCCGGCGCTGAGCCGCGCCGCCGAGCCAGGCGCAGAAGGCGATGGCGACCGCCGCCGCAAGCAGACGCGCCAGGCCCGAGGCGGCGACCTGGATGCTGAGCACCCAGACCAGCCAGGCGGCAGCGCCGTACATCGGGAAGGCCAGGATCTTGCGGAAGCCGTCCATCCAGGGCCCCGGACGCGGCAGGCGGCGCATCAGGGCGGGGGCGAAGGCCACGGCGGTGAAGGGGGCGGCGAAGCCGAGACCGAGGGCGGCGAACACCGCCAGGGCGGCGGCCGGCGCCTGGGTGAGCGCCCAGCCGAGGGCGGGCGCCATGAACGGCGCGGTGCAGGGCGCGGCGACCACGACGGCCAGGGCCCCCGTGAAGAAGGCGCCGACCAGTCCCTGGCGCGAGGCGAAGCCCTGGCCGACGCCCTGCAGCGAGGCGCCCACCTCGAACACGCCCGACAGGTTCAGGCCGACGAGCAGCATCAGCAAGGCCAGGACCGCGACGACGGCGGGGGACTGAAGCTGGAAGCCCCAGCCGACCGCCGCGCCCGCCGCCTGAAGGGCGATCAGCGCCCCGGCGAGGGCCAGGAAGGTGGCGAGGACGCCCGCGAGGAAGGCGAGGCCTTGGCGCCGCGCGGCGGCGTGCTCGTCGCCGTGCCCGGCGAGGGAGGCCGCCTTCATGGCCAGCACCGGGAAGACGCAGGGCATGAGGTTCAGGATCAGGCCGCCGACGAAGGCGAAGAGCACGGCGCCCAGGAGGCCGAGATCGGCGCCGCCGGCGGTCGCCGGGGCGGGCGGCGCGCCGAGGCCCGAGGCGCCCTGCGGCGCGGGACCGGGCATGGCCTTGATCTCGTAGAAGCGGCCGTCGGCCTGGAGCACGCCGGACAGGTCGCGCGGCGAGGCGCCGTCCTTGAAAGCGAAGCCGGGCTTGATCGACAGGGTGAGCCCCTGGGGTCCCCGCTCGATCGTCTGGGGCGCGGCGTGCTCGATGGCGGCGCCCGAGAAGGGGAAGAAATAGGCGTCCGAGCCGGTCACGCCCGCGAGCGCCGGCCCGGCGACGGCGAGCCGAAGGCCGCCGCCCTCAACGGAGAAGGCGGCCGCGAGGGCGGCCGGGCGAGGCGCGGCGGCCAGGGCGGCGCGGATCGGCGCGGCCCAGGCGGGATCGTCGGCCGGCGTCTCGGCCACGACCGGCAGGGCGATCTCGAGAACCGCGTCCTCGGGCACGCAGATCTCTTCGCAGACCAGGAAGGAGGCGGCGGCCTTCAGGGTGACCACCGAGCCGGGCCGCGCATCCTTGGGGACTTCAACGGGCACCGGCAGCAGCACCTCGCCCGTATAGCCGTAGTTCATCAGCGGGCCGGTGGGCTGGCGGTGGGGCGGGGCCCAGACGATGTCGCCGGCGCGCCAGCCGGCGGGCAGGGTCCAGACGAGCTTGGTCGCTTCGCCGGAATCGCCGGAATTGCGCCAGTAGGTGTGCCAGCCCTTGTCGATCTTCTGTCGCAGGGCAAGGTGGACCGTGCGGCCGGGCGCGACGCCCTGGCTTTCGGCGACCAGTTCGGCGACCAGGTGGCCGGTGTCTACCGGCGCCGCGTGCGCCGCGGCGGGGGCGAGGACCGCGGTCGTCAGCGCCAGGACGAGGCCCGCCAGGAAGCGCATCATGCGAAGGTTCCGACCATAAGAGGTTTCAGGGCTATAGGCCGCGCGCCGGGGGCTGCGCAATTCGCTCGACTTGCGGACGCGGGCGGGGATCATCGACGAATCACCATTGTGCGACGGAGGCGGGCGTGCCGGCGGGGTTCGACGACATCGAGATCGGGCAGGTTGTCTCTCTGGGCACGACGGTTGTCGACCCGCGCGCGCTGGACGCCTTCATCGCCGCCTTTGCTCCCGGCTGGACGCAGGAGCGTGGCGCCCCCGACGCCATGGTCTACGCGATCTGGGCGCGGCTGGATGCGGCCGCCAGCGCCGAATGGCCCCAGACCAAGCGGTTGGGCGTCGACGCCCTGCGCTGGGCCCGCAATCCGCCGGCGGGCGAACTGGTGCGCGGACGCATGACGGTGATGGGCAAGGATCCGGTCGGCGAGGGCAAGGGTATCATCATCGCCCAGCACGACCTGCTCGACGAGGCCGGGCGCCTCGTCTTTTCGTGTCTGACCCGCAGCGTGTTCGCCCGGTAGGACCGCTCCCACCGGGCGAGCCGATCAGGCGCGCGCGGCCTGGGAGGCGCGGTACATGGCGATGGCGACCAGGCGATCCCAGCCGACCAGCGAGGTCAGGTGGGTGTAGATCTGGTGCAGGGCGCCGTTGTCGCGCAGCTCGGCGAGTTGCTCGGGCTTGAGGGCCGCGATCTTCTCTTCAGACACGCCGTAGTACTCGGCGATCTTCTGCGGCTCGCCGGCCGAGCCGTCCGGATTGGTCGGGGTGAAGGTGGCGGTCTTCAGTTCGAACAGGTCCATGGCCCGCAGCAGCTGGACGAAGTTGAGCGTGCGCTGACGCTCGGCCTCGTAGTTGTTGCAGAACTC
>ENA-UOYA01002174-UOYA01002174.1-activated-sludge-metagenome-genome-assembly--contig:-NODE-2174-length-19396-cov-5.832480_pt1 | contig 19396 bp, 16 predicted proteins | sample MGYA00238163_ERZ764804 | MGnify/ENA primary metagenome ERZ764804 (study PRJEB28919, sample SAMN05720223) | activated sludge metagenome | isolation source: Anaerobic digester | place: Hong Kong... | reverse complement strand
GGCATGTGACTGGAGTTCAGACGTGTGCTCTTCCGATCTCCCTGGAGATCGAGAAGGCGCGTCGTTCGCACTGCTCGATCTCCAGGGGTTCGAAGGGGCGCGCGTCGCCGAGCGCGGGGGCGTTGACCAGGCACAGCAGCCGCTCGGGCCCGGCCGGCGCCGCGCCGCCGCCGCGGTCCTGCGCGCAGACGTAGACGGTCGGCTTCGCCGGCAGCCGGCCGCGGCCGAACACGTCGGCGAACTCCGACGCGTAGTCGTCGTCGAAGAACACGTTGTGGCGGTCGGGCACGAAGCCGTCGGTGGCCACGCGCATCGACCAGGTGAGCGCCGACAGCGAGCGGGCCGCGCGCGGCACGGGCGCCGCCGCGCGACGCGCGGACCCGCCGAGCAGGCCCGCGGCGAGCGCGCCGACGTCGCCGTTGAACAGCACCGCGTCCGCCTCGAGCCGCTCGCCGCCGGCGAGCTCGACGCCGCGCGCGCGGCCGCGCTCGACGACGATCCGCGCCACGTGCGTGCCGCAGCGGATCGACGCACCGTGGCGACGCGCGACCCGCGCGAGCATCCGCGCGAGCTCGACCATCCCGCCGTCGACCGACCACACGCCGTCCATCTCGACCTGCGCGACCAGCACCAGCGTCGCGGGTGCGCGGAACGGCGAGGCGCCGCAGTAGGTCGCGTAGCGACCGAACAGCTGCCGCAGGCGCGGGTCGCGGAAGTGCCGGCCGAGCGATCGCCACAGGTCGGCGAGCGGGCCGAGCGCGGCCAGCGTCGCCAGGCCGCGGGGACCGAGATCGCCGACCATCCGCCAGAAGCCGGGCCGCGGCGACCGGATGTACGGGCCCTCGAGCGTCGCGTAGACGCGCCGGGCCTCGGCGCGGAACGCGTCGAAGCGGCGCGCCTCGCCGGGGCCGGCGAACGCGGCGATCGCGTCGCTCGAGCGTCGGGGGTCGGCGAACAGGTCCAGCGCGCCGCCCGCGCCCCACGCGTGGCGCGCGAGCACCTCGAGGCGCTCCGTGCGCAGCTCCGCGTCGAGCGAGGTGCCGGCCTGCGCGAGCAGCTCCTCGAACACCCAGCGCATGGTGAAGACGGTGGGCCCGCTGTCGATCCCGGCGCCGTCGACGACCACCTGCCGCAGCTTGCCGCCGGGCTCGGCGGCCCGCTCGAGCACGGTCACGTCGACGCCGCGCGACGCGAGCGACAGCGCGGCCGACAGCCCGGCGACGCCGGCGCCGACCACGAGCACGCGGGGCGGGGCGCTCATCGCGCCTCGAGCCGGCGACCGCGCCAGCTGCCGCGCGCGTCGTACGGCACGAAGCGCACGAACGCCGACTCGGAGAAGAACGCGCCCTGCGCGGACGCGCGGATCGCCGCCAGGTGCGCCCCGGTGCGTGCGTACGCGTCCATCGCCGGCACGCTCTCCCAGACGCTGAAGGTCGCCTGGCGCAGCAGCGGGGCCTCGCCGACGCCGGCGGCGACCAGGCAGCCGCGAGCGGCCTCGAGTTCGCGCTCCGCGGCCGGCTCCATCCGCCAGAACGCCCGTGCACGCGACGGCCGGATCGACGCGCGGGTGAGCGCCGCGATCGGGCCGTCGCCCGGCGGCTCGACCACGACCTCGAAGCGGTGGCCCGACCAGCTGCCGCGGCTCGTGCACGCGCGCAGCTTCACGCTGAAGTGCTCGCGCGCGCGGCGCCGCCACGCATCGAACGGTCCCGTGTCGGCGAGGAAGGCGTCGGCGCAGGCATCGTCGTCGAACTCGCAGAACAGGCCCTGGATCGTCGCGCTCGGCGTCACGCCGAAGCCGCCGCCCTCGCCGCTGCCGAGCACCTTGACGAAGCGCAGCCCCCGGGCGCCCCGCACCGCCCGCCGCCCGAGCACGAAGCGCGACCAGCCCCAGGCGCGCGATGCGGGCACGAGGTCGGCGAGCGCGAGCACCGCGACCCGCGCGCCGGGCGCGCGCGCATCCGGCGCGGCCGACGGCGCGACGCCCGTCACCGGAGGCACCCCCGCTAGCGCTCGCCCGTGCCGTCGGGCGTGTAGTCGCCCAGGCCGTACCGGCGCAGCTTCACGTACAGGCTCTGGCGGGACAGGCCGAGCATCTCGGCCGCCGCGGCCCGGTTGTCGCGGGTCAGCTGCAGCGCCGCCTCGATGCACAGCTGCTCGATCAGGTCGGTCGTTTCCCCGACGATGTCCTTCAGCGGCACCCGCCCGACCAGCTCGGTCAGCTGGCCGACGGTGCGCTGCAGGCCGGCCGAGCTGCGGCCCTCGGCCGGCAGGCGCCGGCCGACGTCGCGGATCGTGAAGCCGAGGCACGCGTGCTCGCCCGGCACCGACGCGGCCGAGATCTCGACCGTGGTCTCGCCGCCGAAGCGGCCCCGCATCACCGTCGGGAACAGCCGCACCGCGTCGTTCTGCCGCAGCGTCGCGATCAGCACGCCGAGATCGACGCCGGCGCGCCCGAGCCAGCGGTCGAGCGGCTCGCCGAGCACCTGCTCGGTCGAATCCATCTGGGCCATCGTCGCGAAGCTCTCGTTCGCGTAGAGCACGCGGCCCGACGCGTCGGTGACGACCAGCGCGTCGGGCGCACGATCGACCGCGGCGAGCACCGAGCGGCGCGTCGGCAGGCCCGGATCGTCGGCCGAGACCGCGGGCGGGGCGACGCGCACCAGGTACAGGGTCGTGCTGTCCTGGCGGAACATCGACGCCGCGACCGCGGCCTCCGTCCCTGAGCCGGCGAGCACCAGGCGGACGTCCTCCCCGGTCCGGCCGGCGCGCGTCGCGTCGAGCAGCGCCTGCAGCCCGGCACGGCCGGCCGGGGCGAAGCAGTCGGACAGGACGCGGCCGATCAGCTTGCGGGCCGACTCGTCGAGCACCCGCGCCGCGGCCGGATTCGCCTCGACGATCTTCAGCGACGACGCGTCGACGATCAGCACCGCCTCGGCGACCGCCTGGAACAGCGCGCGGTACCGCGTCTCGAGCTGGCGCAGCCGCAGGTAGTCGCGCTCCATCGACTGCTGCGCGGCGATCAGGCGCTGCTGGATCGTCGCGAGCGGGCGCATGTCGCGGCCGATCGCGACCACCTGGCCGGCGGGCCCGGCCTGGATCGCCGAGTACATCATCGGCACGTCCGGACCCTTCGGCGACGGATGGTTGACGTGGCGCCAGCGCTGCGACGCGAGCCCGCCGGGCTCGCTCAGCAGCGCCTCGACCTTGGGCCGGCTCTCGACGGTGACGGTCTCGGTCCAGGCCCGTCCGATCCAGTCCAGGTGCTTCAGGTCGCCGAGGTCCGCGCTTCCGATCGACACGTCGCGGATCACGCCCTTGTCGTCCACCAGCAGCGCGACGTCGGCCGCCGCGGCGATCAGCGACGCCGTATCCGCCGCGCCGAGCGTGGCGAACGCATGCTGGAAGGCTTCGGGTCTGTTCACTGAACGGGGAGGAAAGTCGGGCGTGGCGGGCGGGTTGCGCCTCGTTCCGGCCCGGTTCGGGCGCCGGTCCATGGCGGCCTCGCGCTCTCAGGCTAGTTCCGGGCCTCGCATTCGCGCGCTCGCGCCGCGACGTACGCTTCGGCCCGCTCGACGGCCTGGCGGGCGTCGGTCGCGGTGAAGTCGGCGCCCACCTCGGGCGCCAGCTCCGGCCGGACGATCAGGATCGGACCGCCGACCATGACGCCCACCTGCGGATTGCGGGAGGCGCGGCGCAGGCCGAGGATAACCGATCCCAGCACGTCGGCATGGCCGTCGGTGCCGACCGACAGGCCGATCAGGTCGAACCACTCGCTGCGCACCAGGGCGGCCAGGTCGCCTTCGCTGGCGCACGGATCGGACCACACGTCCCAGCCCGCCCGGCGGAAGAATTCGGACACCATCAGCAGCCCGAGCGTGTGCTGGGAGCCGGGCGGGGCCGCGAGCAGCGCACGTCGCGGCGCGGGCGGCCGCGCCGCCCACGCGACCGGCAGCTGCGGCGCGAGCTCGAAGACCAGGTTCTGCAGCCGCCACAGGCCGAGCGTGACCTGCGCGAAGTCGCAGTCGTCGTCCTCCCACATCTTGCCGAGCCGGCGCGCGGCCGGGGCGATCAGCCCGAGGTAGACCTGCTCGAGCCCGATGCCGCGCTCGCGCAGCGCGCCGACGAAGCCGGCGCAGGCCTCGACCTCGTCGCGCAGCAGCAGCGTGGTGAAGCCGTCGACGTCCTCGCGGTCGAGCACGTCGGTGTCCTCGTCGTCCCGGTCGGCCGCGGCGACGCCGTTCGGCCGGTGGGCGAGCATCAGCCTCGGGATGATCTCGGTCTCGATCGTCCGCTGCAGCCAGAGCCGGGACTCGCCGTCGTCGGCGAGCGAGGGGGCGTGGCATCCGCCGGAGTGATGCGGTTCCGCCGCGGCGTGTCGACTGCCTGCGGGTCCGTCCTCGTTCGACCGTTCCATGTGCCCTCCCTCGGCGGGCCGTCGCGTCGCGGACCCTCGAGGGGCCCGGATCGCCGCGTCGACCCCGCGTTCTCGTCTTCCGGTGGACGGAGCCGAGGCTCGCACGGCGCGCGGGCCGCGTGGCACGGGTATCCCCATTCAGCACCGGCAGTGTCCCGGTCAACCTCGCGCAGTGTCAAGTCGAGGAGACGTCGAGGACAGCCCAGGTCAAAATCTAGTGTCACCTCGTCGTTACGTCAAGCGAGATTGACAGATGTGTCGGGCCGGGTCTAGATTGGGCCCATGAGCGAAAAAAATACGCGTGCGAGCGGGGGAGCGCACGGGCCCGGGCCCGGCATCCGTCCCCCCTTGTACACCCCCGAGGAGCGCCGACGCCGGGACGAATCGTCCTGGACAATCGTGCAGGGGGTGCTCGCGCCGCTGCAGTTCCTGGTGTTCCTGGTCAGCCTCGGGCTGGTGCTCCGCTTCCTCGCGACCGGTGAGGGCCAGACCGCGGCGACGGTGTCGATCGTCGTGAAGACCCTCGTGCTCTACACGATCATGGTCACCGGCAGCCTCTGGGAGAAGGACGTCTACGGCGTGTACCTGTTCGCGCCGGCCTTCTACTGGGAGGACGTGTTCAGCATGGCGGTGCTCGCGCTGCACACCGCCTACCTCGTCGCGCTCGCCACCGGCTGGCTCGACGCGCGCGGCCAGATGATGCTCGCGCTCGCCGCGTACGCGACCTACGTCGTCAACGCCGGGCAGTTCCTGCTGAAGCTGCGCGCCGCGCGGCTCGACGCGGCGCGGCAGGCCGCGGGCACCGCGGGAGCGGCCGCGTGAACGCGCGCATCCCGATCGCGGTCGAGGCCGCCGGTTGCGCGACGCCCGAGGTGCGCCACGAGCGCGGCCAGCGCGAGGTGTTCTGCGGGCTCACCGGCATCGTCTGGCTGCACCGCCGGATCCAGGACGCGTTCTTCCTGGTCGTCGGCTCGCGCACCTGCGCGCACCTGATCCAGTCGGCCGCCGGCGTGATGATCTTCGCCGAACCGCGCTTCGCGACCGCGATCATCGACGAGCGCGACCTCGCCGGGCTCGCCGACGCCCAGGCCGAGCTCGACCGGGTGGTGGTGCGGCTGCTCGAGCGCCGGCCCGACGTGAGGATGCTGTTCCTCGTCGGCTCGTGCCCGTCCGAGGTGATCAAGCTCGACCTCGCGCGCGCCGCGTCGCGGCTGTCGCAGCGCTTCGCGCCCTCGTGCCGCGTGCTCGCGTACTCGGGCAGCGGGATCGAGACCACCTTCACGCAGGGCGAGGACGCCTGCCTCGCCGCGCTGGTGCCGACGATGCCCGCGGCCGCGACCGACGCGCCCGCGCTGGTGGTCGCCGGCGCGGTCGCCGACATCGTCGAGGACCAGTTCCGGCGGCTGTTCGACGCGCTCGGCATCGGCCCGGTGGGTTTCCTGCCGGCGCGGCGCTCCGACGAGTTGCCGGCGGTCGGTCCCGGCACGCGCGTGCTGCTCGCGCAGCCGTTCCTCGCCGACACCGCGCGCGCGCTCGAGGCGCGCGGCGCGACGGTGCTGCGCGCACCGTTCCCGTTCGGCGAGGAGGGCACCACCGGGTGGCTGCGCGCCGCGGCCGACGCGTTCGGCGTGCCCGCCGGGCGCTTCGAGCAGGCGGTCGCCGCGCCGCGCGAGCGCGCGCGCCTCGCGCTCGCGCCGCACCGCGAGCGGCTCGCCGGCAAGCGCGTGTTCCTGTTCCCCGACTCGCAGCTCGAGCCGCCGCTCGCGCGCTTCCTCGCGCGCGAGCTCGGCATGGGGCTCGTCGAGGTCGGCACGCCCTACCTGCACCGGCAGCACCTGGCCGAGGAGCTCGCGCTGCTGCCGGAAGGCACGCGGATCACCGAAGGCCAGGACGTCGAGCGCCAGCTCGACCGCTGCCGCGCCGAACGGCCGGACCTGGTGGTCTGCGGGCTCGGCCTCGCGAACCCGCTCGAGGCGGAGGGCCTGACCACCAAGTGGTCGATCGAGCTGGTGTTCACCCCGGTCCACGGCTACGAGCAGGCCGCGGACCTCGCCGAGCTGTTCGCGCGGCCGCTGCGTCGCCGCGCGCTGCTCGCCGCCTGATCCCGAGGCCGCCATGCAGCTGACCCTCTGGACCTACGAAGGACCGCCGCACGTCGGCGCGATGCGCGTCGCGACCGCGATGCGCTCGCTGCACTACGTGCTGCACGCGCCGCAGGGCGACACCTACGCGGACCTGCTGTTCACGATGATCGAGCGGCTGCCGCGACGCCCTCCGGTGACCTACACGACCTTCCAGGCGCGCGACCTCGGCGCCGACACCGCGACGCTGTTCAAGGCCGCCGCGCGCGAGGCGTTCGAGCGCTTCGAGCCCGAGGCGATGCTGGTCGGCGCCTCGTGCACCGCGGAGCTGCTCCAGGACGACCCCGGCGGCCTCGCGAAGGCGCTCGACCTGCCGGTGCCGGTGGTGCCGCTGGAGCTGCCCGCGTACCAGCGCAAGGAGAACTGGGGCGCGGCCGAGACCTTCTACCGGATCGTCCGCGCGCTCGTGCCGCCGGTGCGCCGCGCGCCCCGCGCCGACGGCGCGCGCGCGCGCTGCAACGTGCTCGGCCCGACCGCGCTGGGCTTTCGCCACCGCGACGACCTGCGCGAGGTGCTCGGCCTGCTGCGCGACCTCGGGATCGACGTGAACGTCGTCGCGCCCTGGGGCGCGAGCCCCTCGGACGTCGCGCGCCTGGGCGACGCCGACTTCAACGTGGTGATGTACCCCGAGACCGCGATGCAGGCCGCGCAGTGGCTGCAGCGCTCGATCGGCCAGCCGTCGACGAAGGTCGTGCCGATCGGGCACGGCGCCACGGTCGACTTCGTCCGCGAGGTCGCGGCGCTCGCCGGCGTCGACCCGGAGCCGGTGCTCGCGGCGAACGGCTCGCGTGCGCCCTGGTACGCGAAGTCGGTCGACTCGACCTACCTGACCGGCAAGCGCGTGTTCGTGTTCGGCGACGCGACGCACGCGGTCGCGGCCGCGCGCATCGCCTCGCGCGAGCTGGGCTTCGAGGTCGTCGGGCTCGGCACCTACCAGCGCGAGTTCGCGCGCGAGGTGCGCGACGCGGCGAAGGCGCTCGGCCTGGAGGCGCTGATCACCGACGACTACCTCGAGGTCGAGCAGCGGGTCGCCGAGCTGCATCCGGAGCTGGTGCTCGGCACGCAGATGGAGCGGCACATCGCCAAGCGCCTGGGCCTGCCCTGCGCGGTGATCTCGGCGCCGGTGCACGTGCAGGACTTCCCGGCGCGGCACGCGCCGCAGATGGGCTTCGAGGGCGCGAACGTGCTGTTCGACACCTGGGTCCAGCCGCTGATGATGGGCCTCGAGGAACACCTGCTGACGATGTTCCGCGGCGACTTCGAGTTCCACGAGGGCGCTGCGGCGTCGCACCTCGGGCGGACCGCGCCGGCCGCGCCGCTGGCCGCGGTCGCCCCCGCGCACCCGATCGCGCCGGCCGTGATCGAGCACGCTGCGCCGCTCGCGCCGCTCGCGCCGCTCGCGCCGCCGCGCGCCGACGTGCCGATCGCGCCGTCGCCGTCCGCGACGCCGTCGTCGCCGGTTCCGCCCGCGTCGTCGAGCGCCGAGGCCGCTGCGCGGCCCGCCGGCGCGACCTCGGCCGCCGCGCCGCCCACGGCCGCCGCGCCGCCCACGGCCGCGTCCTGGGCGGCCGACGCCGAGCGCGAGCTCCAGAAGATCCCGTTCTTCGTGCGCGGGAAGGCCCGCCGGAACACCGAGCGCTTCGCGCTGGAACGAGGCGTGGCGCTGATCACGGTGGAGACCCTGTATGACGCCAAGGCGCACTTCAGCCGCTGACCGCACGCCGGTGAACGTCGTCCTCGTGACGATGGACACCCACCTGTCGAGCGCGATGTCGCGCGCGTCGGTGGCGCTGCGTCGCGACCTGCCCGGGCTGTCGCTGCGCGTGCACGCCGCCTCCGAGTGGGCGGACCGCCCCGAGGCGCTCGAGCGCTGTCTCGCCGACATCGGCGCCGGCGACATCGTGATCGTCACGATGCTGTTCCTCGAGGACCACTTCCTGCCGGTGCTGCCCGCGCTGAAGGCGCGCCGCGACGCCTGCGACGCGATGGTCTGCGCGATGTCCGCGCCCGAGGTCGTCAAGCTGACGCGGCTCGGCCGCTTCACGATGGACGGCTCGACCGGCGGCCCGCTCGCGCTGCTCAAGCGGCTGCGCGGCGGCGGCAAGCCGGGTGCGCCGGCGAGCGCCGGCGCGCAGCAGATGAAGATGCTGCGCCGGATCCCGCAGCTGCTGCGCTTCGTGCCCGGCACCGCGCAGGACGTCCGGCAGTACTTCCTCACGCTGCAGTACTGGCTCGGCGGCTCCGAGGAGAACGTCGCGAACCTGGTGCGCGGCCTCGTCGACCGCTACGCGGACGGCCCGCGCAAGGGCCTGCGCGGCACGGTGAAGCCGGGCGCGCCGGTCGAATACCCGGAGGTCGGCGTCTACCACCCGCGGATGAAGGGCCGGATCGCGGCCGACGCGGACGCGCTGCCGCGGCTCAAGGGCGAGGGCCTGCCGAAGGGCCGCGTCGGCCTGCTGCTGATGCGCTCGTACCTGCTCGCCGGCAACGCCGCCCACTACGACGGCGTGATCGCGGCGATGGAGGTGCAGGGCCTGCAGGTCGTGCCGGCGTTCGCGTCGGGCCTCGACTCGCGCCCGGCGATCGAGCGCTTCTTCACCAGGGACGGTCGCGCGACCGTCGACGCGGTGGTGTCGCTGACCGGCTTCTCGCTGGTGGGCGGCCCCGCCTACAACGACGCGCGCGCCGCCGAGGCGACGCTCGCCGCGCTCGACGTGCCCTACGTCGCCGCGCACCCGGTCGAGTTCCAGACCCTCGACCAGTGGGGCGCGTCCGACCGCGGCCTGCTGCCGGTCGAGAGCACGATCATGGTCGCGATCCCGGAGCTCGACGGCGCGACCGGCCCGACGGTGTTCGGCGGCCGCGGCGGCGCCCCGGGCAGGACCTGCACCGGCTGCGAGAAGCGCTGCACGTTCGACGCCGCGCACGACGAGCGCGACATGCGCGAGTGCTCGGAGCGCACCGCGATGCTCGCCACGCGGGTCGCGCGGCTGGTCGCGCTGCGCCGCGCGGAGCGCGCCGAGCGCAAGGTCGCGATGGTGCTGTTCGACTACCCGCCGGGCTCGGGCAACTGCGGCACCGGGGCGCACCTGGCGGTGTTCGAGTCGCTGCACGCGACGCTGGTCGCGATGAAGGCGCAGGGCTACACCGTCGGCGAGCTGCCCGGTACGCCCGACGCGCTGCGCGCACGCATCCTCGAAGGCAACGCGTCGCTCCACGGCACGCCGGCGAACGTGCACGCGAAGGTGCCCGCCGACGAGCACGTCCGGCGCGAGCGCTGGCTGCGCGAGATCGAGGCGCAGTGGGGCCCGGCGCCGGGCCGGATCCAGACCGACGGGCGCTCGATCTTCGTGCTCGGCGAGCGCTTCGGCAACGTGATGGTCGGCGTGCAGCCCGGCATGGGCTACGAGGGCGACCCGATGCGGCTGCTGTTCGAGCGCGGCTTCGCGCCGACGCACGCGTTCTCGGCGTTCTACCGCTGGCTGCGCGAGGACTTCGGCGCGCACGCGGTGCTGCACTTCGGCACGCACGGCGCGCTCGAGTTCATGCCCGGCAAGCAGTCCGGCATGACCGGCGCGTGCTGGCCCGACCGGATGATCGGCGAGCTGCCGAACCTGTACCTGTATGCGTCGAACAACCCGTCCGAGGGCACGATCGCGAAGCGCCGCGCGGGCGCGACGCTGATCAGCTACCTGACGCCGCCGATCGCGCAGGCCGGCCTGTACCGCGGCCTGCTCGAGCTGAAGGAGGCGATCGGCACCTGGCGCGCGCTCGAGCCCGACGCGCCCGACGCGAGCCGCGCCGACATCGCCGCGGCGATCCAGGCACAGGCCGCCGCGATGGAGCTCGCCGACGCCGGGCCCGCATGGCCGCTGCGCGACGAGGACCCCGCGCGCGCCGCCGAGGCGCGGATCCTCGCGCTGCAGACCGCGCTGCACGAGCTCGAGGGCACGCTGATCCCGCACGGGCTGCACGTGGTCGGGCGTACGCTCGACGCCGCGCAGCGCCTGGACATGCTCGCGTCGATCGCCGAGTCCGCGATCGACGCCCCGGTGCCGCCGCGCGAGGCGATCGCGGCGATCGTGGCAGGCGCGACGCCCGAGCTCGCGCTCGAGGCCGCCGGACGGCCGCACGACGACCCGACCCTCGCGCGGCTGGCCGAGCTGCGCGACACCGACCGGCTGCTGCGCGAGGACACCGAGATCGACGGCATCCTGCGCGCGCTCGACGGGCGCTGGCTGCGGCCGGCGCCCGGCGGCGACCTGCTGCGCAACCCGGCGGTGCTGCCGACCGGCCGCAACCTGCACGGCTTCGACCCGTTCCGCATCCCCAGCGCGTGGGCGGTCCGCGACGGCGCCGCACAGGCCACGCGGCTGCTCGAGCGGCACCTGCAGGACGGCCACGCGCTGCCCGAGTCGATCGCGATCGTGCTCTGGGGCACCGACAACCTGAAGACCGAGGGCGGACCGATCGCCCAGGCGCTCGCGCTGATGGGCGCACGGCCGCGCTTCGACACCTACGGCAGGCTCGCCGGCGCGACGCTGATTCCGCTGGCCGAGCTCGGTCGGCCCCGGATCGACGTGCTGATCACGCTGTCGGGCATCTTCCGCGACCTGATGCCGCTGCAGATCCGGCTGCTCGCCGAGGCCGCGTGGCTCGCCGCGTCGGCCGACGAGCCCGAGGAGATGAACTACGTCCGCAAGCACGCGCTCGCCTACGTCGCCAGGCACGGCTGCGACCTCGAGACCGCGGCGCTGCGCGTGTACGGCAACGCCGACGGCGCCTACGGCTCGAACGTCAACATGATGGTCGAGAACGGGCGCTGGGACGACGAGGACGAGCTCGCCGAGACCTACACGAAGCGCAAGGGCTTCGCGTACGGCCGGGCCGGCAGGCCGAGCCGCCAGGCGGCGCTGCTCGACAGCCAGCTCGCCGACGTGCGCCTCACCTACCAGAACCTCGACTCGGTCGAGCTCGGCGTGACCACCGTCGACACGTACTTCGACACGCTCGGCGGCATCAGCCGCGCGGTGCGGCGCGCGAAGGGCGGCAGCGACGTGCCGGTCTACATCGGCGACCAGACCCGCGGCGACGGCACGGTGCGCACGCTGTCCGAGCAGGTCGCGCTCGAGAGCCGCACGCGGATGCTGAATCCGAAGTGGTACGAGGGGATGCTGTCGCACGGCTACGAGGGCGTGCGCCAGATCGAGGTCCACCTGACCAACACGATGGGCTGGTCGGCGACGACCGGTCAGGTCCAGCCCTGGGTGTACCAGCAGCTGACCCAGACCTTCATGCTCGACCCCGAGATGCGCGAGCGCCTCGCGCGGCTGAACCCGCAGGCGTCGGCGAAGGTCGCCAGCCGACTGCTCGAGGCGAGCGAGCGACAGTACTGGAAGCCCGACGCCGCGACGCTCGATGCGTTGCGCCGCGCCGGCGAAGAGCTCGAGGATCGACTCGAGGGCATCACCGAAGGATCCCCCGCATGAACTACGCGTCCGTCCCCGTCTCCGAGATCCGGCGAACGCGCCGCGACGACGGCGAAGGCAGTGTGCAGGTCCAGCTCGACCCCGACCTGAAGATCGACACCGCGAAGGTGTTCGCGGTCTACGGAAAGGGGGGCATCGGCAAGAGCACGACCTCGTCGAACCTGTCGGTCGCCTTCTCCAAGCTCGGCAAGCGCGTGCTGCAGATCGGCTGCGACCCGAAGCACGACTCCACCTTCACGCTGACCAAGAAGCTGCAGCCGACGGTCATCGACGTGCTCGAGTCGGTGAACTTCCACACCGAGGAGCTGCGCGTCGAGGACTTCGTCGTCGAGGGCTACAACGGCGTGATGTGCGTCGAGGCGGGCGGCCCGCCGGCCGGCACCGGCTGCGGCGGCTACGTGGTCGGCCAGACGGTCAAGCTGCTGAAGGAGCACCACCTGCTCGAGGACACCGACGTGGTGATCTTCGACGTGCTCGGCGACGTGGTGTGCGGCGGCTTCGCCGCCCCGCTTCAGCACGCGGACCGCGCGCTGATCGTCGCGGCCAACGACTTCGACTCGATCTTCGCGATGAACCGGATCGTCCAGGCGATCGGCGCGAAGGCGAAGAACTACGACGTGCGGCTCGGCGGCGTGATCTGCAACCGCAGCCGCGACACCGACCAGATCGACAAGTTCAACGAGCGCGTCGGCCTGAAGCGGATGGCGCACTTCCAGGACCTCGACGTGATCCGTCGCAGCCGCCTGAAGAAGTCGACGCTGTTCGAGATGGAGGGCTCGCCCGAGCTCGACGCGGTCAAGCGCGAGTACATCGAGCTCGCCGAGAAGCTGTGGGCGGGCACGCCGCCGCTCGCGCCCGAGTCGCTGAAGGACCGCGAGATCTTCGACCTGCTGGGGTTCGACTGAGATGAACGAAGTCTCCTACGTCGAGCGGCGCGACCGCATCGAGCACTACTTCGACCGCACGGCCGCGCACGTCTGGGCGCGGCTGACCTCGGACGCGCCGGTCAGCGGCATCCGCGCGACGGTGCGCGCCGGCCGCGACCGCATGCGCGCCACGCTGCTCGACTGGCTGCCGGCCGACCTGCGCGGCGCGCGGCTGCTCGACGCGGGCTGCGGCACCGGCGCGCTGTCGGTCGAGGCCGCCCGGCGCGGCGCCGAGGTGGTCGCGGTCGACCTGTCGCCGACGCTGGTGACGCTCGCGCAGGAACGCCTGCCGGCCGACCTCGGTCCGGGGCGGGTGCGGTTCCACTCGGGGGACATGCTCGACCCGGCGCTCGGCGAGTTCGACCACGTGGTCGGCATGGACTCGCTGATCCACTACGAGCCGGCCGACGTGGTGCGCGCGCTGTCCGCGCTCGCGCCGCGCACCCGCCACTCGATGCTGTTCACGTTCGCGCCGCGCACGCCGGCGCTCGCCGCGATGCACGCGGTCGGCAAGCTGTTCCCGCGCTCGGACCGCGCGCCGGCGATCGTGCCGGTCGCCGAGCGCGCGCTGCGCGAGGCGATCGACCGCGCGCCCGCGCTCTCGGGCTGGCGCCCGGGCCGCGCGCTGCGGGTCGCGTCGGGGTTCTACACCTCGCAGGCGATGGAGCTCGCATGTCGCACGTAGCGAGCGGCGGCGGCACGCGACGGCCGATGTGGCGCACGTGGGCGAAGGTGCCCGCGCGCCTGCTGCCGTTCGCGGACGCCGCCACCGCCGACCTGCCGCTGTCGCGGCTGCTGCGGCTGTCGCTGTTCCAGGTGTCGGTCGGCATGGCGACCGTGCTGCTGATCGGCACGCTGAACCGCGTGATGATCGTCGAGCTCGGCGTGGCCGCGTGGCTGGTCGCCGCGCTGGTCGCGCTGCCGATCCTGGTCGCGCCGTTCCGCGCGCTCGTCGGCTTCCGCTCGGACACGCACCGCTCGGTGCTCGGCTGGCGCCGGGTGCCCTACATCTGGCTGGGCACCTGGATGCAGTTCGGCGGCCTGGCGATCATGCCGTTCGCGCTGATCCTGCTGTCGGGCGACATCACCTGGGGGCCCTGGTGGATCGGGCACGCGAGCGCCGCGCTCGCGTTCCTGCTGGTCGGCGCCGGCATGCAGACCGTGCAGACCGCGGGCCTCGCGCTCGCCACCGACCTCGCGCCCGAGTCGACCCGCCCGCGCGTGGTCGCGCTGATGTACGTGATGCTGCTGGTCGGCATGGTCGCCTCGAGCGCGATCCTCGGGGCGCTGCTCGCCGACTTCTCGCAGATCCGCCTGATCAAGGTCGTGCAGGGCACCGCGACGGTGACGATGGCGCTGAACCTGATCGCGCTGTGGAAGCAGGAGCCGCGGGTGCGCGGCCGCGCGGCGCCCGGCCCGGCCGACGGCGTCGATTTCCGCACCGCGTGGGCGCGGCTCGCCGCGCGCGGGCGCACCCGCCGCTTCCTCGCCGCGGTCGGCATGGGCACCGTGGCCTTCGGCATGCAGGACATCGTGCTCGAGCCCTACGGCGGCGAGATCCTGAAGCTCGGCGTGGGCGCCACCACCGCGCTGACCGCGATGATGTCGGCGGGCGCGCTGGTCGCGTTCGGGCTCGCCGCGCGCTGGCTCGGCCGGGGCGCGGACCCGCATCGCGTGGCGGCCGTCGGCGTGCTCGCCGGCATCGTCGCGTTCTCGGCGGTGATCTTCGCCGAGCCCGCGGGCTCGCCCGGCCTGTTCCGCGCCGGCGTCGCGCTGATCGGCTTCGGCGGCGGGCTGTTCTCGGTCGGCACGCTGACCGCGGCGATGGCGCTCGACCAGGACGGCTACAAGGGCCTCGCGCTCGGCGCGTGGGGCGGCGTGCAGGCGACCTGCGCGGGCCTGGCGATCGCCGCGGGCGGCGCGCTTCGCGACGCCGTCTCGGCGCTCGCCGAGCGCGGGGCGCTCGGCGAGGTGCTGTCGACGCCCGCCACCGGCTACGCGGCCGTCTACCACGTCGAGATGCTGCTGCTGTTCCTCGTCCTGATCGCGATCGGTCCGCTGGTCAGGTCCCCCCGCCGCGCCGACGCGCCCCCTTCCACGAAATTCGGCCTGCCGGCACTGCCGGGCTGACGGCCGCCACGAAGTCCTGACAGGAGCACCGCCATGGGAACCGGAGCCATCACCCAGTACGTGGACGTCGCACAGGTCGTGCTGTACGTCTTCTGGATCTTCTTCTTCTGGCTGTGCGTGTGGCTCGTGCGCGAGAACAAGCGCGAGGGCTACCCGCTGAAGACCGCCCACGGGTCGCTGTCCGGCTGGCCGCCGCGGCCGAGTCCGAAGACCTTCCTGCGGGCCGACGGGCACACCGTCGAGGTGCCGAACGACGCGGTGTCGCCGCAGTCGCTGCAGGCCGAGTCGCTGCACCCGTGGGACGGCTCGCCGATCGAGCCGGTCGGCGACCCGCTCGCCGCCGGCGTCGGTCCCGGTTCGTGGGCCGACCGCGCCGACACGGTCGAGCTCAACTGGGGCGGCGAGCCGTCGCTGTCGCCGCTGCGCGCGCTGCCCGACCACGCGGTGCCGTTCCAGGGCGTCGATCCCCGCGGCCTGCCGGTGGCGGGCGGCGACGGCGAGGTCGGCGGCACGGTGGTCGACCTCTGGGTCGACACCTCCGAGATGATCGTGCGCTACCTCGAGGTCGCGGTGCCGTTGTCCGACGGCGCGACCCGCAACGTGCTGCTTCCGGTGCCGTTCGCCCGCGTGTCGCGCCGCGGCGTGCGCGTGCCGGCGCTGTACGGCGCGCAGTTCGCCGGCGTGCCCGTCACCCGCGACGCCACGCGGGTGACGATCCTCGAGGAGGAGAAGATCGCCGCCTACTGGGGCGGCGGCTTGCTGTACGCCGATCCGAAGCGCGCCGAGCCGCTGTTCTGACCATGGACGGGCACAAGCACGGCCTCAGGCCGGAACACGACTGGGAGCCGGTGCCGGGGCTGCCGGCGCCGCTCCCCGCGGGCGAACGCATCCTCTGGCAGGGCGCGCCGGACCCGCGGGCGCTGGCGATCCGCGCGTTCCACGTGCGCAAGATCGCGATCTACTTCGCGATCGTCGGTGCCGCGCAGCTCGCGTCGGCGCTCGGCGCCGGCGACACGCCGCGCGAGGCGCTCGCGGGCGTCGCGACGCTCGCCGCGCTCGCGGCCGTCGCCCTCGGGCTGCTGTACGCGATGGCGGTGATGTCGGCGCGCTCGACGCTGTACACGATCACCGACCGGCGGGTCGTGATGCGCGTCGGCATCGTGCTCACGATGACCTTCAACATCCCGCTCGCGCGGATCCGTCGCGCCGACCTGCGGGCCTACGGCGACGGGACCGGCGACGTGCCGCTCGAGCTCGGCCCGCGCGACACGATCGGCTACGCGCACCTGTGGCCGCACGCCCGGCCGTGGCGGCTGCGCCGCCCCGAGCCGATGCTGCGTTGCGTGCCCGAGGGCGCCCGGGTCGGTCGCCTGCTCGCCGACGCCTGGGCGCAGGTGACCGGCGGGGCCGCGCGTGCGATCGAGGGTCGCGCGGCCGACGAGGGCCGCGGTGCCGACGGCGCGACCGGCGCGCTGCAGCCCGACGGGCACGCGGCGCTCGCCGGCCGCTGAGCGCACGGCGACGCGTCCCCGAACGGAGATCCCCATGAGCGCCCGACCCGGTCCGTCGTTCTCCCCCGCGCGCCTCGCGCCCTATGCGGTCGCCGGATGCGCCGCGCTCGCCCTCGCCTGGGCGGCCGCGGTGCGGCTGTCGGGCGTCGAGGTCCGCGAGCCCGACGCACCGGCGGCCGTCGTGCGCGCGCTGCGCTTCGTCGACCTGCCCGACGGCGGGGTCGGCGTCATCGACGCCGCCCGCGGCGAGCGCATCGCCGTGTTCGAGGGCGAGAACGGCTTCCTGCGCAGCACGCTGCGCGGGCTGGCCCGCGAGCGCCGTCGCGCGGGCTTCGACGACGGCCCGCCGTTCGAGCTGGTCGGCCGCACCGACGGCCGCCTGACCCTGATCGACCCGACGACGCGACGCATCGTCGACCTCGAATCCTTCGGCCCGACCAACGCGGCCGTGTTCGCGCGGCTGCTGGCGCAGTCGCCGCAACGCCCCTGACACCGGAGACGCAGCATGGCGCTCGACACCACGATCGACAGCCCCGAGCAGGCGATGGCGCACGCGAAGGCGCGCACGCTGATCAGCCCGCGGTTCTACACGACCGACTACGACGCGATGGACCGCATCGACGTCTCGCCGATGCGCGCCGAGTGGGACGCGCACATGCTCGAGTACGCGGGCGACAACAACCACGACCACTTCCAGCGCACCGGCGACTTCACCGCCGAGATCGCGGCGCTCGACCCCGAGCTGCGCCAGGAGTTCCTCGACTTCCTCGTGACCTCGCTGACCTCGGAGTACTCGGGCTGCGTGCTCTACAACGAGATCCGCAAGAACGTCACGAACCCGGACATCAAGAAGCTGATGACCTACCTGACGCGCGACGAGTCGCGTCACGCGGGCTTCATCAACCAGTCGCTGAAGGACTTCGGGCTCGGCGTCGACCTCGCCGACCTGAAGGCGACCAAGCACTACACGTACTTCAAGCCGAAGTACATCCTGTACTCGGTCTACCTGTCCGAGAAGATCGGCTACGCGCGCTACATCACGATCTACCGGCAGCTCGAGCGCCATCCGGAGCTGCGCTTCCACCCGATCTTCAAGTGGTTCGAGCGCTGGTGCAACGACGAGTTCCGCCACGGCGAGTCGTTCGCGATGATGATGCGCGCCGACCCGAAGCTGCTGCGCGGCGTGAACAAGCTCTGGATCCGCTTCTTCCTGCTCGCGGTGTACGCGACGATGTACGTGCGCGACCACACGCGGCCGGCGCTGCACCGCGCGATGGGCTTCGAGTCCGACGCGTTCGACTACCGCGTGTTCGACATCTGCTCGGAGATCACGAAGCAGGTGTTCCCGCTGGTGCTCGACACCGACCACCCGACGATGCGCGCGGGCTTCCGCCGGCTGCACGAGCTGGCCGAGTCGGCCGAGCGCGCGAAGGAGCGCGGCGGGGTGCTGGGCGCGCTCAAGCGCGCCGGCTGCGCGGTCGCGGCCGCGGCGACCTTCGCGCGGCTGTTCCTGGTGCCGGTCAAGCCCAACGCGCTGCCGGCCAACGTGCGCGTCGCGCCGGCGTGGTGAGCGGGCGCCGGGTCGCGGGAGCCTGAACGGTGCTCGAGCTCGCGCTGCCGTTCGCGTTCACGGTGCTCGTCTGGTGGGCGGGCACCGGCGCGATCCTGTACCTGGACGGGCTGCCCCGGCGCACCTTCCCGACGACGATGACGATCACCTCGATCGTCGCGTCGCTGGCGGTCTGGGGCATGTGGTACAGCAGCGGCCAGACGACGGTCGCCGGCGCCTACTGCGGCTTCACCTGCGCGATCCTGATCTGGGCGTGGCAGGAGGTGGCGTTCCTGCTCGGCTACGTGACCGGCCCGCGGCGCACGCCGTGTCCCGAGGGCGCGACCGGCTGGCGACGCGCGCGCTACGCGTTCGAGGCGGTGTCGCACCACGAGGTCGCGCTGGTGTTTCTCGCCGTCGCGGTCGTGGGCGCCACCTGGGACCGGCCGAACCACACCGGCCTGTGGACCTACCTGGTGCTGTGGTCGATGCGCCAGAGCGCGAAGCTCAACGTGTTCCTCGGCGTGCGCAACCTCAACGCCGACTTCCTCCCCGATCACCTGAAGTACCTGCAGACCTACTTCGTGCGCGCGCCGATGAACGCGCTCTTCCCGCTGTCGGTGGCGGCCGCGACGCTCGCGGCGGTGCCGCTGTGGCAGGGCGCGGTGGCCCCCGAGTCGGGCGCGTTCGTGATCGCGTCGCGCACGCTGGTCGCGTCGCTGCTGACGCTGGCGATCCTCGAGCACGCGCTGCTGGTGCTGCCGCTGCCCGCCGAGCGCCTGTGGGCCTGGGCGATGCGCTCGCACGCGGCGACCGCGCAGGCGGCCGCGGCGCTGCGCCGGCGGTCCTGAACGGATCGACCGCGTCCCGGGGGCCGGCGCGCCGCGACGACGGCGCGTTGACTTGATTTCCGTCAAGGCCCGCGCCGCTGGAATCTTCAAGCTGTCCAGGACAGGAATCCACGGCAGGGCGTCGACGGTCGGCGCGGGTGCGCGGAGGACGGACGGGCATCAGGAGGGCTCGATGGACGCGAAGGCGACGACGGGAACGGCCGGAACGGCGGGCGGGGTGCGCAGCGGCTCCCTGCAGGCCTGGGCCGTCGCGATCCGGCCGCGCAGCCTGCCGGTCGCCATCAGCCCGGTGATCGCCGGCGCGGCGCTCGGCTACGCGCGGACCGGGTCGGTCGACCTGGTCGCCGGGCTGCTGGTCTTCGCCGCGGCGCTGCTGATGCAG
>ENA-UOYA01002172-UOYA01002172.1-activated-sludge-metagenome-genome-assembly--contig:-NODE-2172-length-19419-cov-7.367693_pt1 | contig 19419 bp, 20 predicted proteins | sample MGYA00238163_ERZ764804 | MGnify/ENA primary metagenome ERZ764804 (study PRJEB28919, sample SAMN05720223) | activated sludge metagenome | isolation source: Anaerobic digester | place: Hong Kong... | reverse complement strand
TGTTCTATCCTTGGCGATGGTTCAATTACAATTATTCTTGATGTGAGCAACATTATTACTGATTTTTAAGCTTAACCGATGTAAGATTCGGTTATAAGGAGGGCTATTATATGAGTGAACAAAATTTTAATAACGGCAGTTCCGATACAAAAGCGTTTTCATCAGTAGGCGGAGAGGTTTTGCTTTTTACCATCGACGATGTTGTGTATGGTGTTGAAATCCGGTATATAAACGAAATTATTGGTATTGAACAGATTACAATTGTGCCTAAGGTACCAGATTATATAAAAGGAGTTATCAACATAAGAGGAAAGGTTGTTCCAGTTATCAGTGTAAGGAAACGCTTTGGCAAGGAGGAAATTCCTTATGACGAAAGGACCTGCATTATTGTTCTTGAATTTGACGACGGAAATCAGGTGGGTATTATTGTTGATAGAGTCAAGGAGGTAAGCATTGTTAAGCCCGAGGAAATATGCAGTACCCCTGACTTTAAGAACGTAAATGCGAACAGATTTATAAAGAATATTATTGAATGCAATAATGAGATAAAGCTTCTTCTTAATTGTGAAAAGCTGGTTCTTGAGTAAAATCTGAAACCGGAGTGTGCATACGCCATGCTTAAGCTTACAGATGAAGATTTTAACCGACTTGTAACATATATAAAATCAAATTACGGGATAAATCTTATAAAAAAACGAATACTGATTGAGGGCAGACTTACTAATATTGTTACAAACAGAGGCTTTTCAAGCTATAAGGATTTTCTTGATTTTGTCTTTGCGGATAACACAGGGAAGGAAATTGTCGCTCTTGTCAATAAGCTGACTACAAATCATACGTTTTTTATGCGTGAGCCGGAGCATTTTGAGTATCTTAAAAGTGTTGTTCTTCCGCATATTGAAAATACTGTCAAGGATAAGGATGCACGAATTTGGTGTGCTGCTTCGTCAACCGGTCAGGAGCCTTACACACTGGTTATGACTATTGACGAGTATTTCGGGCCGCGCAAGTCCGAATGGGATTTAAAAATTCTTGCCACAGATATTGATACTGATGTCCTTCAAACGGCTAAAAACGGTATTTATTCCGTTGAAATGCTTAAGGATGTTCCGGAGCATTGGATAAAAAAGTATTTTCAAAAGGTTAGCGATACAAGCTATCAGGTTATTGACAGAATACGAAATGAGGTTATATATAAGAAGTTCAACCTTATGGACAATATAGTATGCAAAAAGCCCTATGACCTCATAAGCTGCAGAAATGTTATGATTTACTTTGATTCGGATACCAAGAATGCACTTGTTGAACGTTTTTATGATGTTACCAAGGAGGGCGGATATCTTTTTATTGGTCATGCGGAAAATGTTTCGAAATCTTCAAGATATACTTACATAAAGCCTGCAATATACAGGAAATTGAGCAGGCGGTAATTGGGCAATAAAAATAAAGACATTTCGGGGGTTGGTTGGGATTGAAAAAAGTAAGAGTGTTGATTGTTGAAGATTCCTTACTTTTTAGAACAACGCTTCAAAGACTTTTTGAAGACGATGATTTAATAGAGGTGGTTGATACCGCCGCTGATGTTTACGAGGCAAGGGATAAAATTCTTGAGCTGAAGCCCGACATTATTACCCTTGATATTGAAATGCCGAAAATGAACGGCATTGAGTTTCTTAAAAAGCTTATTCCTCAATATCCTATCCCAGTAATTGTGATTACCAGCCTTTCGGTAAGTCAGCAGGATGTGCTTGATGCGGGAGCTGTTGGTCTTGTAAAAAAACTTAGCAACGGTTCTGTTGAGGCACAGTCTGTTTTTAAAATGGAGCTTAAAACAAAAATTATAACTTCTGCCGCTGCCGGAGTGACAGGTGTTTTAAAAGCAAAGGAACGCAAAGCTGTTAAGCTTGCTTCCGAAGGGAAAGAGGAAGTTGCCTCCAATTTGCCTATTGATTTCAGAAAAAAAAGTAATCTTGTTATAGCTCTCGGTGCTTCAACCGGTGGGACTGACGCACTGGAAAAAGTTATAATGAAGTTTCCGGAGGACTTTTATCCTGTTCTTGTTGTTCAGCATATGCCGCCGGTTTTTACAAAAATGTATGCTGACAGGCTAAATAGAACCTGTAAAATGACTGTTAAGGAGGCTGAGGACGGTGATCGGGTGACAAGAGGCTTATGCCTCATTGCTGCCGGTGAACACCATATGGAGCTTCGCAAGGATAATGCTGGTTACTATGTTTACTGCCATAGGGGTAAAAAAGTTTCTGGACATTGTCCGTCTGTTGATGTTATGTTTACTAGCGTTGCTGAAACCGCAAAGGAAAATGCTGTTGCGGCAATTCTGACAGGTATGGGTGCTGATGGAGCAGAGGGACTCCTTAAAATAAGAAAAGCAGGTGCGTATACAATTGGGCAAAATCAGGAAAGCTGTGTGGTATATGGCATGCCTATGGTTGCGTATAATTTAGGTGCATGCTGTGAACAGGCTCATATTGACGATATAGGCGAATTGATTGTCCGTAAGGCGGCAACGCTTTAAAAATACTCATGTCTTAAATATTTCGAGTTAAACCAATTTAAGAAATAGCATGGAAAATAATTTTTCATGCAGCTATTTGTTTATTTCTACAAATAGCAGAAAGGAGTGGGGATTAATATGTTGAATACAATACAAAATGAGGAAGAACAACTGCAGGCTGAGCTTGCGGAAAAATACCTTACTTTTGTTAGTGAGGGAAGATATTATGCGTTTCCGATAATTGATGTAAAGGAAATTATTGAGGTTCAGCCTATTACAATAGTACCAGAATTTCCTGATTACTGTAAAGGAGTTGTCAACATTAGAGGAGACATCACTCCTGTAATTGATGTTCGTTTGAGATTTAAAAGGCAGGAGGCAGAATACACTTCAAGAACCTGCATTATTATTGTTAATTCCGGCGAACAGCATGTAGGTTTTATTGTTGATGAGGTTGACGAGGTAATAGATATTAAGGATACTGATATTTCTCCCGCTCCTAAGGTTACAAAGGATGCGTCACCATACATAACAGGAGTGGGTAAAATTAATGGACGAATTATAATGCTTCTTGATTCGGACAAAATGCTTTCTGAGGATGACCATGAAGCATTTAAATCTTATCTTAATTGATGGCTTTTATAAAATTACGGCTGCGTATAAAACAGATTTATTGTTTTTTATATCGCAGCTTTTCTTTTAAGAAAATTTATTGCTGCAGCAGAAAAATTTTTTTCTAAAGTTTTTGTAAAATGTGCCGATATTGCTTATAGGGAAATTATTAGAATAAATAATAGAATTAGTATTATATTAACTATGGTACAAGCACAGGAGGAAATTTTATGGAAATTAATAAATGCACATCAGCTGTCAGCGCATACAATAAAATTACTGCATATGAAGGTGTAAAAAAAGAACAACCTGCGCTTTCACCTGCTTTAAAAAATGTTGATACTATTGAGATTTCAGCAGATGCTAAGAATTATACTATTGAAAATAAAAAGGCAGAAATTAAAAAAGCCGTAAAAGCTGATGCTTCTCCTGAAAGAATTGCCAAGCTAAAGGATATGATTAGCAGCGGAGCTTACAACGTTTCTGCTGAGAGCGTTGCTGCTGCAATTTTTGAAGGTTAAGTTGTTGTATAATCTGATTTAGCAGTTCAGATTATAATTGAAAAGGATTGATGAATTATGCTGGATTATCCAAAATTGTTTGCTTTTTTTGATGAATATATTGAGCATTATAAGACTTTTCTTCAGTTTGAGTATTTAAAGCTTGAAATGATTAACAACGATGATATTGAAAAGCTTAGCGCATCGCTTTCAAGAGAACAGGCTCTTATAATGAAGACTAATTCACTTGAAAAAAAACGTATAGATATTCTTGGCGATGAAGCCGGCAAAACCTTTCAGGAGCTTATTGATTCGGCTCCGAAATGGTATCAGTACAGGCTTAACGACAAGTATAATCAGCTTTCTGAGATTGTGCTTAAAATAAAAGAAATCAATGATACAGCAAATGTTATAGTATCGGAAAGACTTAACAAAATACAGAAAAAAGTAGGCGAGCTTGATACCTATGATGAAAGAGGAACTGTTTCAAAGGAAAAGATTTCTCATTCAGCACTGCTCAAGAGCATTTAATTAGATAAACGTTGAAAAGGAAAGGAATTGATATAAATGCCATCAAGCTTTATGGGACTTTATGTTCAGAGGGAGGCACTTGCTTGCGCTCAGAAAGCCCTTGATATTACAGGAAATAACCTTGCTAACGTTAAAACAAAGGGCTATACAAGACAAAGACTGGATGTGGCCTCTGTTGCAAATGCAGCAGGGACTCTCGGCTATAAAACCGGCCTTGATCTTGCAGGGCAGGGCGTTGAGGGCGTTGGAGTTACTCAAATAAGAAATGCTCTGCTTGATAAGCAGTTCAGAAATTATAATTCTGATGTCAGCAATACCACTGTAAAATCTAATGTTCTTTCGGATTTTGAGGATGCTGTCGATGATATAGAGTCCGGTGCCAATAATGCCGGCTTTGCATACATTCTCGGCAAGTTTAAAACTGCATTGATGAATTATTCTACAAATCATGCTAATGATTCAAATGTTGCAAACACAGTTATCGGTGCCGCAAAAAACGTTGTTCAGGTTATTAACAGCTTCAGCACCCGTGCAGATGCCATTGTTGAGCAGACAAAAACTGAAGTTGATACATCTGTAAGCAGGATAAATGCCATTTTCAAACAAATGGGTTCTCTTAATAAGCAGATAACCGACAGCTATATTCAAATGGGACATATTTCTTCGGCTACAAACGGCTATATGGTTGATAACGATTATGGGCCCCTTGAGCTTAAAGATCAAATGAATCTTCTTATTGACGAGCTTTCAAGCTATGGAAATGTTCATGTTACCGAAGAAACAAATGGTTCTTATACGGTAAGGTTTGCAAATGAGGTTGCGGTTAATGGTAAGGATTATGCACAGCTTGCAACTACGTCTGATAATTATGCTCCGACAGAGCTTGGCTTTGTAATGTCAAGTGCAGGGACATATAACGCTGCAACCAAAACATATGATGGGCTTATGGATAGTGATGAGTGGCAGGCAATTAAGAATGGCACAGGCATAAATGCTTATGTCAGGGCTAATGCTGTTGATATTTCTGGTGAGGCAAGCATTTCAAGCGGTTCGCTTCGTGGCTATCTTGATATTTATAACGGAAATGGTCTTTATGCAGACACAGCTGCAGGTGAAAATGATTATCAGGGTTTACCATACTATAAGAATATGATAAACGCGCTTGCAAAATCTATAACTGACGAATATAATTCTATATTTTTGAGCTTTGGTTTTGAAATCTTTACATATGACGATGCCACAGGTACTGCTGATTTTGAAAATGCTGCTGCAAATTTAAGGCTGTCAGATGATTGGATTAATAATCCTGAGCTTATTGCAAAGCCGGATTCTTTTAGTGGAACCTCTCCGGCTTATGAGGAGCTTGATCCAACTTATATAAACAAAATGCTGGGGGTTTTTAACACAAAGCACAGCTATGGTGACGGTACTCACAGTGAGCCGCTGCAGTATACTTTTGAGGATTATGTAACTTATTACGGAAATAAGCTTGGCGGTCAGGTTGAATATGAGAATTCCGAGCTTAAATCAAGTACGATTATGCTTGACAGCACTGAAACGGCAAGAGATGAGGTAATGGGTGTTTCTCTTAATGAAGAGGGTGTTGAAATGACCAATTATCAGAAATGGTATAACGCTATTGCAAGAATGGTTACTACTATTGACGAGTGCCTTGATAAGGTTATCAACGGTATGGGTATAGTTGGACTGTAATAGATAGGAGAGTATGAATAATGAGAGTTACACAAAATGCACTGTCAAGGCAGTATGTTAACAACCTTGGCTCATCACAGGCAAAAATGCTTGATTATATGAATAAAATTCTTTCCGGACGCAAGTTTAACAGAGCTTCAGAAAACTCAATCGATGCTTCAAAGGCAATGACTGTAAGAAAACAGCTCCAGAACCTTGATAATTATGATGACGCTCTTAATTCGGCAAAGGAACTTTTCAATGCGGCTGAAACAAATCTTACAGCGATTATTGATACCTATTCCAGTAATGCAAAAACTAAAGTAATATCCGCTGCCAATATTACAAATATCAGCGTAATTGATACATATGTTGAAGATCTTGAGGGTCTTGCTGAAAATATTATGGACAACCTGAATGCCGATTTTGCTGAAAGGCAGATTTTTGGCGGAACAAATAACAGCACTACTCCGTTTACTTATCAGCAGGTTAAGGTTACAAATGCAAGCGGAGATGTTTTGTATGATTCTGGGGATAAGAAAACAGTATGCTATAATGGCGTACCAATAAGCATGAACGCTTCTGGCGTTGATCCTGCAAACGGGAACGGTACATATACAGTTACCTACAACGGTGATAGCAGTACAGCTAAAAGCATTACTATTAATTTTGCTGATGCAAGAACTTCCGGTAAAAATGAGGATATGTTCCCGGGTTCAAAGCCTATTTATATTGATATCGGAATAGGTATAAAGTATGATACCAACTATGAGGTTGATCCGCAGACAGCACTTGATATTTCTTTAAACGGTGCAAAATGTTCAGGCTCTGGAACTGACAGCGACGGTTACAGCAAAAACATTATTCAGCTTGTTTTTGATGCTGCAGAAGCTTGTAAAAACAAGGATCAGGGGACTCTGAATAAGCTTATTGACAAAATAACAGATGCAACAAATACAGTTACTGAAGCAAGAACAACTCTTGGAAGCGTACAGAACAGCATAACCTTTAATATTAATAAAAATGATGAGTACAGAGCTAATCTTGATGAAATGCAGAATGAGCTTGAAACATATACTACGGTTGAAACAGGTAAGATGTATACTGATTATCAGGTTATGTACTCAGCATATCAGGCGGTACTGCAGATGGGTTCTTCGGTAATACCAAAATCGTTGTTTGATTTCTTATAATATTTTAATTGTTGTAGGGCTCAATTATATTTATTATAAAATAAAGTATGTAATTTAATAGAACAGCCGATTGTATTTTTTCATCAAGGAGGGGTAATCATGGAACAGCTGCTCAATATTACGTCCGTACCTATAAAAGTTGAAGTTAAGGTTACCAAGGCGCAGCTTAAGTTATGCGAAGATACGCCGTCAGTAAAGGTTTCAAGAGATAAAGATGGCTTTCTTTTAAAAGCTGACCCTATAAAGGTTAATATTGACAATACGGCTCAGGATAGCACTGCAGCTTCAAGAAATTTTGACAGTTTTACAAAATCGGATACTGATAGCGATGATAATCAGTTTGTTTTGTCATATGAGGCTGTTGCGCGCTTTGTTCAGGATAATGGTCAACAGAATGGGGATAATTTAAACAATAAAAACAACGATGTATTTGCTGCACAAAAAGCATTGAGGTCAATAGAAAATATTCTTGATTTTCTACCTAGGAATGGTAATGATATAAGCTGGAATGACGGAAAACTCAGTGTTACTTATGCGGCTAGCGATACCAGCTTTGACTGGGAGGCTATGGCTGCACCTAATTTTGAATTTATTCCAGGCAGCATAGAGTTTTTAATAAAAGAAATGCCAAGGCTTGATATTGAGTATCTTGGCGAGCCTATTTATTTTCCATTGAGTGCAAATCCAAATTATGAGCCTGTTGTAGATGTAAGAGCGTAAACTTTCAATATGATTGGAGCAGACGATGAACCTTATTAAAATAAAAACCAGGGATTTTTCAGAAGTTGAGATTTCAGAGGATATGATTCTGAATTTTCCACAGGGTGTTTTTGCTTTTGAAGACAATAAAAGATTTATTCTTATTTCGCCGCTTGGTGAGGACAAGTTTCCTATGTGGCTTCAAAGTGTTGATACAGAAGCGTTATGCTTTATAGTTTTTGACCCTAAGGAATTTTGTCCTGATTATGCGGTGACGTTAACCGATGAAGCAAAAGAAGCTCTTGGATATTCGGAGGGGGATAGTATTGAGTATCTTGTAATAGCTGTTATTCCTGAGCAATATAAGGATACAACGGTTAATCTGAAAAGCCCTGTTGTAATTGATAACTCTAAAAAGACAGCGGTACAGTTGATTGCACAGGAGGCTTATCCAGTCAGATTTCCTATATTTAAGAAGGAGGAAAACTGATATGCTGGTTGTTTCAAGAAAAGCGGAGGAAGGTATAATTATCGGCGACAGTATAAAAATTACCGTTGTTGAAATAAACAGAGATAGGGTAAGACTTGGGATTGATGCTCCTCAGGATGTAAAGATAGTCAGAAATGAGCTTTATGATACTGAAAAGCTTAATATACAGGCGGCATTTAATAAAATGCCTGCCGATATAATGAAAAAACTTATGTCAGAAAAAGAAATAGGCGGCAATGTAAAGGAGCAGTGATTGTTATGTCAAGCAGCAGTTCAAGTAGTTCAGGCAGTAGCATGAGCACAATTGGCGCAAGGAACAGATATGCAGGTTTGATTTCCGGACTCGATACAGAATCAATGGTTAAGGCTATGTCTGCAAATACAAAAAATAGGCTTAATGCCAAGAAACAAAAGCTTCAGATTCTTCAGTGGAAGCAAGAGGGTTACAGGGATGTAATCAGTAAAATAAAGGGCTTTCAGTCGTCTTATCTTGATACGTTGTCATCAACATCCATTAAGCTTAATGCTGTAATGAAAAAATTTGCTGCAACATCGTCAAGTGACAAGGTTACAGCTACGGCAAGTTCATCTGCATCAGCCTGCAAATACACAATTTCAAAAGCAACTGCTGCAAAGGCAGCGGAAGTTACTTCGTCATCGGCTGCGGCAACAGGCAGTATTGCTCTTGATTTTTCAAATAATGTTTCCGGTAAAAGCTATACCGTTAAGGTTACACTTGACAACGGTTCGAAAAATGTTACGTATACTGCTGGAGCAACTGCAGCAGAGTCACAGGCGAACTTCCTTTCTGCTGCAAATAATGCTTTTAAGGATGTTAAAGCGGCTAATCAGTCGTTTAAGTTTAAGGATGGAACCTCTACGCTTATTTTTGCAGATACCGCTGATACAAGCAATCGCTCTATAACATCTGATGGTATTCTTCATAGCTTTGGAGTTGGTGCGTCAAAGGAAGCGACAGGGCTTGCGAATGATACATCAAGTAAGGTTACTGCTGATTCAAAGCTTAAAAACATTGATTTTATTCAGCCGCTTCAGTCTGATAATGGCAATTTCCAAATAAAAATCAACGGAGTAACATTTCAGTTTTCAGAAAATACTACTGTCAGCGATATGATGAACAAAATTAATAGTTCAAGCGCAGGCGTCAAAATGTCATACAGTTCTGTTACTCAGACATTTAAGCTTGAATCGTCAACAACCGGTCTTGCCTCTTCACTTGATATTTCACAGTCAAGAGGTAATCTTTTAAATGCATTGTTTAATATGGATGACAGCACTATCGGAAGTTCAAATGCGGCTTCAGGCACTCCTACATACAGTGTGTATGGAACAGTTTCCTCTGCTGCTATAAACTATCAAATAGCAAACGGTTTTGCAAATCCTGCCGATGCACAGTATAACCTTGATTTAACTCTTTCTGACGGAACAACAAAAAATATTAATTTTGATTTAAGCTCTTTGACAGCAAAGACTCAATCCACCGATGCTTCCGGAAATAAGCTGTATGTAATGCATACATCAAGCGGTGATGTTACAATAACAGCGAAGGTTCAGGGAGATGGAACAACTGCATATACTGATTCAAGTAATAATACTTTGTTTTTTGAAGATACTGATGGAAAGTTTTATAAGGCAAAGCTTGAAAGCGGTATAGCTGTTATAGACAGAGATAACCCATATACCTTAAGTGATGGAACTACTGTAATGACAAAGCTTTCTGATCTTAATATATTTGAAAAGTGTGATTCTACATATACAAATACTGAAATCAATACGCTTCTTAAAAATCAGATTAGTGCTGCATTCGGCGGTGAAGAAAATGTTCCTGATAATCTTTCTGTGACCTATTCTGCAGGTAAAATTATTATATCATCTGATAAAAAAGTTACAATAAATAGCAATGATTTTGGTATTACCTCAGGTATTAACAATGAAACTTTAGTTAAATATACAAGTACTTCGCAGGTGATTGTAAATAATCCGTCAGACAGTGAAAAGGCTGAAATGAAATTTACACTTAATGGTACAGATATTACCATTACAGCTGCAGATGGCTCAAAAGGAATTACTATAGGTCAGCTTGTAAACAGCGGCTTGTTTACATTTAATTCCTCGACCGGTGAACTTGTTGCAAATGGTAATATTTCTTCAACAAATACCACTGCGGAAAATTTTATAAACAGCATTTTTGGCGTTACAGATGGAACAATCAGCGGTGCTTCTGATGCTAACAAGCTTGCAACCATTAATGGTACAAATGCTACGATGACACTAAGTGCTAACGATGGTACGGCTGTTAATCTTACAAGTGCAACCAATATTTTTGTTATGGATGGTACCACTATAAACATTTCCAATCTTGGAGAGTTTAACCCGACAAGTTCAAATGACTATATAACAATTGATGTAAAGCGGGATACAAGTGCTATAAAGGATACTGTGGTTAAATTTGTTGATGCTTATAATACTCTACTGAAGGCTCTTAATACCACTGTTCAGACAGCCAGACCAACGTATAACAAAAAATTTTATGATCCACTTACGGAAGAAGAACAGGAGGACATGGAGCAGGACGAAATTGACAAGTGGAACGAAAAGGCAAAAACAGGATTGCTATACCAGGATAATTCAATTTCAAAATTTATTTCTTCATTTAAGACAGCAATGACAACTTCAAGCGGCGGAATGGATCTTGGTTCTATGGGTATTACTGTTTCTAAGACTTATGCGGATTATGGTCAGCTTATTATTGATGAAAGCAAGCTTAATGCTGCGATTGAAAACCATGGCGATGAGGTTGCTAATTTCTTTACAAATGCTGATACAGGACTTGCAGCAAAGCTTGAAACAACAATAAACGAGGCGGTATCAACCAAGAAGGATAAGTATGGTTATTTAACGCTTATTGCCGGAGTTGAAAATACAAGCTCAGCTAAAAAGAATATGCTTTATACTCAGATTGACTCGCTTCAGACAATAATTTCCAATCTTGAAACAAAGTACGCAAATGAACAAGAAAGATATTGGAATCAGTTTACTCAACTGGAAAAATACATGAATTCAATGTCTTCTCAGTCATCATTGTTTAATTCATCATCAAATTAGTTTGTAGCAGTAAATTTGATTACTAGGAAGGATTGTTTAAACTATGCAGAATCCTTATCAGAAATATATGCAGCAGTCTGTATCAACAATGACACCAGGGCAGCTTATTGTTGCTTTGTATGATAAGTGTATCCTTGAATTGAATAAGGCTATATATTATATTGAAGAAAAGGATATTCCAAAAGCACATAACTCAATAACTCGTGTCAGTGATATTGTTGATACTCTTGATGGACATCTTAAAGTAAAGTATGAGATTTCAACTAATCTTGCATCTTTATATCAGTTCTTCAGAGAAAATCTTATTAAGGCAAACGTAAAAAAAGATACGGAAATTCTTAAAATGCTGATTCCTTTTTTTACTGAGCTTAAAGAAGCTTTTGAGGAGATTAGCAGGAAAGGATACTAGCCTATGAATAAGCCTTTAATTAGTCTTATCAATAAAAAGATTGAGCAGCTTGAAAGATATAATGAAATTACATCACGAATGATTTATGAGGATATTGAGGGTGTAGGCGAGCTTATAGAGCAGCGTCAGGACATTATCACATCACTTGACGGTGTTTCTGTGGAGATAAAAAAGTTTGTAAGCGAACAGTCTATTGAGCATCAGAATACTTTGAACAAGATTTTGAAGTTTGAGGACATTACCGGTCTGACTGGTGATCTTCAGGAACTTCAGAAAAAAATTAAAGAGTCAAAAAAGTTGGTTGATGTAATTAACAAAAATGACAAGCTTGCTTACGATAGACTGAAAAAAATGCAGGATGATATTTTAGTTAAAATGGAAAATTCCCAAAAGGGCAAAAAGGTTGTTAATTATCTTTCACAGACAGCAATCGATTTATCTAAGGGAAGCAGACTTAATATTTCCCATTGACAATAAGAAAATTATAGCTATAATTAATAGAGGAGCAAGCTTGGCTTACTCCTCTATGTTATGTGCCTGTAGCTCAGTTGGATAGAGCGTTAGACTCCGACTCTGAAGGCCGCTGGTTCGAATCCAGTCAGGCACACTATTTTTATGTATAAATAAGTTAATATTTTGAAACAAGTAGGTTTGCATGTCATATGCAAGGATATGGGCAATCAGTACAAGTCTCAAGTGAGTCTTTAGCAGTATAAACAATACTTACTAAAACTGCATTTATATCTCTATTAATACAGGTTTAGTTAATCATGTAAATTGAAAATGAAAGCACAGCAGCAAAGATTGTCCATAATAGGTATGGAAGCTGTAAGAAAGCTGCTCTTTTATCTATTCTGTAAAAGCTTACTATCATAGCAGCAATCCATATTATAAGCAGAATTATCCACAGAAATGCTCCTAGATAATTCTTCATATTAAAGAAAATAATACTCCACATAAAGTTTACTGCAAGCTGTATTGCATATATAACCAGTGCAGATGTTTTTTGTGGGCTGTCAGACATATAAATAATGTACGCTGATATGCCCATGAGTATGTACAGAATTGTCCATACAACGGGAAACACTTGCGGCGGAGGTGAAAATCCAGGCTTTATAATGTCCTGATATACGGCAGTGTTGCCTTTTGTCAGAAGCGATGAAAGGAAGCCTGTTCCAAGACTTATCACTAAAGATATTATTAATGCCCCAAGATTAATTTTCTTTGTTTCCAAATGCTCATCCCCTTTTAAGTTATAATTTATAAATATGAAAGAATGGTATAGTATATTCTTACTGCCTATTTATATAGAATAATATTTTTTAAAAAAACTATTGACAAACGCATTATAGTATGATATAATAATTTTCGTCGCTAAAGGATTAGCGGGTGTAGTTCAATGGTAGAACTCCAGCCTTCCAAGCTGGTCGCGTGGGTTCGATTCCCATCACCCGCTCCATTTGTGTGTGCGCCTTTAACTCAGTTGGATAGAGTAACTGCCTTCTAAGCAGTAAGCCATTGGTTCGAGTCCAATAAGGCGCGCCATCTGCTGAGCCGCAGATATGCTTAGGTTGTATACTCTGCGGTTTTAGTTTTATAAGTTATATGGTGGGTGTAGCTCAGCTGGTTAGAGCGTCGGATTGTGGTCCCGAAGGTCGTGGGTTCGACTCCCATCTCCCACCCTTAAAAAAATCCTGCAAACTTTATAGGTTTGCAGGATTTTTATATTTTTAACTTATCTTATAGTCTGCAAAAGGTTAGGCAATAAGGTTTTTTGTACGCCATACACCGCTTTTCCAACGGAAAATAAATATAACAGCTCTTGTTAATTCATCTGTTGCCATGGCAATGTAAACTCCCGGAAGCCCCATTCCGCACCGTACTCCAAGAACGTAGGAAAGTCCTACAGCAAAAAGCCAGGTTGAACATATTCCAAGAAGAATAGGAAATTTAGTATCTCCTGCCGCCTGCAGAGAACGTACCATTGTCATGTTTACCGCTCTTCCGCACTCAAGGAAAATATCTATCATAAGTACTGTTTGACCAAGACGTATAACTTCTGCAGGAACAATGCTGCTGTCATTATTTGATGAAGTGACCCAGCTGAACAGCCAGCCGCTTAACAGCCATAAACCAATTGCAATTATAGCAGAAGACGCAAGCGCAAGCTTCAATGTTTTAAACACTTGCTTTTCTGCCCCGTTTTGGTCACCTGCACCCATATGATAGCCAACAAGTATCTGTGATGCCATAGAAATTGCTGAGGCAAACATCCATGTAAAGCATGAGAACATTCCTGCATAAAACCTTGCTGATGCAGCATTTATTCCAAATCCGTTAATCCATACCATGATTACTATACATGTAATACTATAAGATATTGATTCTCCCCCTGACGGAATACCTATAGTAAGCATTTTTCCAAACATTTTTTTAGGGAACGGGAAAAGCTGCTTTATTGATAAGCTGTTTTTTATTTTCTTATAATACATACAAATTATTATAATTACTGCTATAAGTCTGCTGAGTACAGTTGCCAAAGCAGCGCCAGTAAGTCCCATTTGAGGGAGCGGACCTATTCCGTTGATAAGAATCCAATTTACAATAATATTTACTATATTAATTCCGATTGAAAGGCACATGATTTCTGTCATCATTGCATTGCTTTTAAATATTGCGGTAAAGGTGTTAAATATAGCAGTAAGGAATACGCATCCGCCGACAATAGAAAGATAGCGTTCAAAATCAGAATATATCACAGGATCAATGCCCATTGCTACTGCAATAGGGTGGGCAAAAATTACAAGTACCGCACTTATAATTCCTCCGACAACAATATTTACGACTATCGCAAGAGTATATATTTCTCCAAGCTTTTCACGCTGATTTGCACCTATATATTGTGATATCAGAATAGTTGTAGAAAGACTTATTATTCCGAAAGTCAGTATGAGAAGGTTAAGAACCTGGTTTGCATTTCCTATTGCAACAACAGAATCCTGAGAAATACGAGATACCATTAATTGGTCGATATTTCCTGTAAGTACTCCCATAAGAAGTTCAATAAATATAGGCCATGTCATTTTTAGCAGAGAAGGGTGTTTTAATTCATTTGACAAATTGTTTTGATTCATACATGTCCTCCTGTTTTTGTAAACGTTTTCTATGCATATGATTTTATCATATGATTTATGCCTTGTCAACAGATAAATAATTACAAAATAAATAAATATAAATATTTTTTAAGCTATAAATATTTATTACTGAAATGTTTTTTCTTTTCATTGTAAAATTCTTTTTAATAGAAAGCATAAAGCTCATTTTACATAGACTTTACAAAGTTTATACGCTTGTATGATAGCAGTATGGCAGTATCTCAGTATAATAATACTTGTGAGCAAAAATTATATTTTATTTATGAGAGGTAATTAACTATGAAGAAAAAATCATTACTGGCAACTGCTGCAGCATTATCATTAAGTCTTGTATTCACAGGCTGCGGCGTATCTGTTCCCGGAGGAGAAGAAACAACAACTACTACAGCAGCTCAAGCTGATGATACAACCGCTAAAGCTGAGGATACAACAACAGCAGCAGCTGCAACAAGTACAGGTGAGCTTTCCGGAACAATCACAATGAACGGTTCAACATCAATGGAAAAGGTTATAAAGGCTCTTAACGGTGCATTTATGGCTGAACATCCCGGCGTAACAATTGAACTTAATCTTACTGGCTCGGGTACAGGAATTCAGGAAGCTATGGAGGGCAAATGCGACATTGGAAACTCCTCAAGAGCACTGAAGGATGAGGAAACAGGTCTTACTCCAACAATTATTGGAATAGATGGCATAGCGATTATTGTTAATAATGAAAATAAGGTTACTGATATTTCTCTTGAAAATCTTGAAAAAGTTTATGCCGGTGAAATTACAAACTGGTCGGAACTTGGCGGAGATGACAAGCCAATCGTTGTTATTGGACGTGAGGACGGTTCAGGTACACGTGACGGATTTGAAGGCATTGTAATGAAAAATTCCGAAGCAAAATATGCACAGGAGCTGGAAAGCACAGGCTCAGTTATTTCAGCAGTTGAAACAACAGCAGGAGCAATCGGCTATGCTTCGCTTGCAAATGTTGATGATACTGTACGTGCATTAAGTATTAATGGTGTAGTTCCTTCTGCTGATACTATTAAGGACAAAACCTATGCTATTCAAAGACCATTTATTTGTGCAGTAAAATCGGACAGCACTAACGAGCTTGTTAAGGCTTACCTTGAATTTGCTCTTTCTGAAAAAGGTCAGGAGCAGGTTAAAAACAGTGGAGCATTCCCTATAAATTAAGTTATAAGTTAAAAAAGGAATTGATAAATATGGAGGATACCGTTAAGCTTACAGGTACAGTATCGGTAAAAAAATCCGAGGCTGCACTCATTAAAAAGACATCAAGAGCAGTCAGAAAAAATGCCACTGAAACAGTAATGAAAATCGTATTGTTTATATGCGGCATAACAGGAGTAGCATCTGTTATACTTATAACGCTTTACATGATTTTATCTGGAGCTCCTGCAATAGCTAAAATCGGAATTATAAACTTTCTGTTCGGCGACACATGGTATGCCAAAAAAGGTGAATTTGGAATCCTCCCAATGATACTTACTTCGATAACCGGCACGACAGGAGCTATTATTATAGGAGTCCCTATGGGACTCCTTACTGCCGTATTTCTTGCAGAAACGGCACCAAAGTCATTAAGAAACGCTGTCAAGCCGGCTATTGAGCTTCTTGCCGGAATTCCGTCGGTAATATATGGGCTTCTCGGAGCGGTTCTTGTAAAGCCTGTTTTCTATTATCTTGAAGAGCTTATTTATAAAGATGACCCGACACATAAATTTACGGGCGGAGCTAACCTTGCAAGCGCAATGGTGGTTCTTTCAATTATGATACTGCCTACAATTATAAACATATCGGAAACCGCAATAAAGGCTGTTCCGGAGGAGTTTAGGGAAGCCTCATACGGTCTGGGTGCAACTCATATACAGACAATATTCAAGGTAGTTATTCCTGCGGCAAAATCCGGAATTGCATCGGGAGTTGTTCTCGGGGTAGGACGTGCAATAGGCGAAGCAATGGCAATTATGCTTGTTGCAGGGAACTCGGCAAATATGCCTGCACTTTTCAATTCTGTAAAATTTCTTACAACAGGAGTAGTTGCTGAGTTTTCATATTCAAGCGGACTTCACAGGCAGGCTCTTTTCGGAATAGGTCTTGTACTATTTGTGTTTATTATAATAATTAATATTATTCTCAACGTTATACTGAAAAGCGGAAGAAAGGGGACTGCACAATGAATGAGCTGACCCGCAAAAGAATACGGATATCTGACATAGTTTTAAAGGCCCTTATTCTGCTTTCCGCTGTAATAACAACCGCTGTTGTAGCTGCAATAATTATTTACATTGTAAAAAGAGGTCTTGAAGGAATGAGTCTTAACTTTATTACTACAGCGGCATTTTCATATCCTTACGAAAATTATGGCATTCTTGGGAATATAATAAACACTCTATATATAATAATAATAACCCTATTGGTAGCTGTACCAATAGGTGTCGGGGCAGCAATTTACCTGACAGAATATGCAAAGCGCAGCAGGCTTACAACAATAATTGAATTTGCCACAGAAACACTTGCAGGTATTCCGTCGATTATATACGGACTTTTCGGAAGCGTGTTCTTTTACAATCTTTTCAGACTGCAGTATTCAATTCTTTCAGGCTCACTGACGCTTTCGCTTATGATACTTCCTACAATTATCAGAACAACAGAAGAAGCCATAAAAACCGTTCCAATAAGCTATCGTGAGGGTGCAATGGGAATAGGCGCAACAAAATGGTATATGATAAGAACCGTTATTCTTCCTTGTTGTATTGATGGAATACTTACATCCGTTATTCTTTCAATAGGAAGAATAGTAGGCGAATCTGCAGCACTTCTCTTTACTGCAGGAATAGCAGCAGAACTACCTAATTTCAAAAGCTTTACCGATATTTTTACAAAAGCAGGAGGAGCAGGAGGTACTCTTACCGTTCAGCTTTATCAGTATGCACAGCGCGGTGGCGGAGAAATGAAATATGCATTTTCAACAGCGCTTGTACTGCTTATAGTTGTAATGGTAATCAATGTTTTTGCAAAGCTTGCGGCAAGAAAATTCAGAAAGGTTTAATTGCAATGAGTGAAAATAATAACAACAATACCGTGAAAATTCATACAAAAGACGTTAACCTCTGGTACGGGGAAAACCATGCTCTCAAGGATATTACCCTTGATATTTTTTCAAACAAAATAACAGCTTTTATAGGTCCCTCAGGCTGCGGAAAATCAACCTATCTGAAAACTCTTAACCGTATGAATGATATTATTCCTAACGTAAAAATAACAGGCGATATCCAGCTCGACGGTCAGGATATTTACGACAGCAGAGTTGATGTAAATGCTCTTCGGAAAAAGATAGGTATGGTGTTCCAGAAGCCAAATCCGTTCCCTATGAGTATATATGACAATATTGCCTATGGTCCAAGAATTCATGGTATACGCTCCAAAGCTAGGCTCGATGAAATAGTTGAAAACAGCTTAAAAGGTGCAGCTATTTTTGACGAGGTTAAGGACCGACTTCACAAATCTGCACTGGGGCTGTCCGGTGGTCAGCAGCAGAGAATCTGTATTGCAAGGGCAATTGCAGTTGAGCCTGAGGTTATTCTCATGGACGAACCAACATCAGCTCTTGACCCTATTTCAACGCTGAAAATTGAAGAGCTTATGAGTATCCTAAAGGAGAAATATACTGTTGCAATAGTTACACACAATATGCAGCAGGCAACAAGAATTTCAGACTATACGGCATTTTTCCTTGTAGGTGAAATGATTGAATACGGCGATACAGAGCAGATATTTTCTCACCCTGTTGATAAGCGTACAAATGACTATATTACCGGAAGATTTGGATAAACCTTGTTGCAATAGCCAAAATAAGGTGTTATAATAAGAAAGGAATAATTACATGAGCGTAAGAGGCGGTTTTGATATAAAGCTTGAGCATCTTAATAATGACCTTATCCGTATGGGAGGTCTTATTGAAGAAGCTATTGCAAATTCATTAAGAGCTTTGCGTGACGGTGACAAAAATCTTGCAAAGCTCGTTGTTAAAAATGACGATATTATAGATGAAATGGAAAAAGACATAGAAAGTCAGTCGCTTTCACTTATTCTCCGTGAACAGCCTGTTGCAGACGATTTGAGAAGAGTTTCCTCAGCGCTGAAAATGGTTACGGATATGGAGCGTATCGGCGACAGTGCAGCTGACATTGCTGAAATATCTCTTTCCAATGACCTTACAAGAATATTCGGACTTGTTGACGGAATTCAGGAAATGGCAGAAAAAGCAATACTTATGGTTGCGGATGCTGTAACCTCCTTTGTAAAGCTTGATACTGCTCTTGCTGAAAATGTCATGGAGCGTGATGATGAGGTCGATGCTCTCTTTGACAGAATCAAATATGACCTGGTTGAAAAGATAAAAAAAGATGATACAATATTTGATATGGCTGTTGACATTATAATGATAATAAAATATCTTGAAAGAATAGGCGACCATTC
>ENA-UOYA01002170-UOYA01002170.1-activated-sludge-metagenome-genome-assembly--contig:-NODE-2170-length-19425-cov-5.972122_pt1 | contig 19425 bp, 16 predicted proteins | sample MGYA00238163_ERZ764804 | MGnify/ENA primary metagenome ERZ764804 (study PRJEB28919, sample SAMN05720223) | activated sludge metagenome | isolation source: Anaerobic digester | place: Hong Kong... | reverse complement strand
GATCTGCTCCGCCATGCCGATTGTTTCAGATGATCAAAAATCGTTGACTTTTACTTTGCGGAATGATGTTTTTTGGGATGATGGTTCTCCGGTTACAGCAGCTGATGTGACTTTTACCGTTAAGGCTTCGAAACTTAAACTGACGAATAATCCTTCTAATAAGTTCTATTTTGAGAACGTAAAGGAAGTTCTCGAGGACCCAAAGGATAATAAGCGTTTTACGATTGTGATGAAGCAGGTTTTTGTTCAGAATGTTGCCATGTGGTGCGATTATCCAATTATCCACGCAAAATTTTATGATCCATCAATGGTTACTTCTTCCATGTCTTTTGATATGTTGAATGATACTTCTGCTCATCCTGAATTGTCTAAAAGAATTGCTAATTGGGCTGATACATTTAATAATGTTGGAAATGGATCTAATTGGAATGATGTTGACGGATTAGGTCCTTATAAATTGGTTGCTGCTGAAGCTGGCTCTTCTTGGGTGCTCGAACGAAAGAAAAATCATTGGAGTGATCGCTCTACAGCTTACAATGAAAAAAGTTATCCCGATAAAATTATTTTTAAAGTAAATCAAGAACCGGTCTCTCAAAAGATTGAATTTTTATCACAGAAAATCGATGGTAGTGGTTACCTCGGAACAAGATTGTTGATGGAACTTAAACAAGATTCATCTTTTAATCGAAATTATCATAGCAAGTTTATGGATACTTACGGATATACTTATATCGCTATGAATATGCGTCCCGATGGAGTTAAACATGCCTCTATTTTAAGCGATTTGAATGTTCGTAAAGCATTGGCTTCTGCTGCTCGTATCGATGATATGATTAAGGTGGTAAACAAAGGCATAAATAAACGAGTAGCTGGACCTGTTTCTCCATTAAAAAAAGAGTCGAATCCTGCGCTGAAAATTATTCCTTATAATGTTAAAGTGGCTTCTGACTTACTCGATAAATCGGGTTGGAGAGATTCTGATAATGACGGAATTCGCGATAAAATAATTAATGGCAAAAAAACAGATCTTATTATCGAATTGGCGTATCTTTCGGTGATTCCTGAATGGAAGGAAATGGCCACCATTATTGCGGAAGGAATGAAACCAGCGGGAATAAAAATTGTTGCTAACGGTTACGACTATCCGATGTGGTTACAAAAAGTAACTTCACACGATTATGAAATGGCTATGGGGGCATGGAATACTACGTCTCTGCCTGAGGATTATAGCCAACTTTGGTCAACTGATAGTTATGTGAATCAAGGAAGCAATTATACAGGCTTTGGATCAGCAACAACTGATAGTTTAATAAATGCCATTGCTACTACAATGGATACCGATAAACGAATGAAATTGGAGTATCAAATGCAGCAGGCTATTTATGATGAACAGCCTTATATCTTTCTCTACGGATTAGTACGTCGTTGTGTAATGCATAAACGTTTTTCGGGTGTTGAGTTTTATGCTGAACGTCCCGGATTATTGTATAATCACGTAAAATTGTTAAGTCCTACTGCTACAAATGCAGTGAACCCATAATTTAAATGCGAAAAATCGCCGGCATTATAGCCACCTTATTTGTATCAGGAGCAGTTATCTTACTGGCGTCTTTTCTTTTGCTGAAAATGAAGCCCGGCGATCCGGTACTTTCTTTGCCAGGGATGTCAGGGAATGCTTCTTCTTCTCTTTCGGTAAGGGATCAACGTTATGAGGAGTTGTATTCTCGGTATGGATTTAATTTGCCAGCTTTTTATTTTTCTTTGGGAAATATGGCAGTGCCTGATTCTTTCAACTATGTTGCAAATCCTCTGGAAAGATCTTTTTTAATTAATCTTAGTCGTGAAACAGGTCGACCGGATATCATTGCTTTAATCAATGCTCAATTGTTAAAGTGTACAGAGGATGCGAAGTTGTTATCGCCCGATTTTCAATGGATCATTTCTCGTGAGATTATGAATTTAATGAAAGCAGATAAATGGGATCAATTCATTTCTTCTTATTCTAAAGTTATTGATCTATGGAAGAGTGAAGGTGTTCCTCATTTGAAATCTACTGAATTAATTTCTGCTAATCTTCAAATGACAAAGTGTGGCTGGAAGCAATGGATGCCAACTATCAGTTTTCACGGCAATAATCAGTTTCATACTTGGTGCAAAGGTTGGTTGACGGGAAGTGATTCAGGTATTGTTAAAGTTTATCGCACCTCTCATTTGAATGGCTTACCAGTGTATTCTGTAATTAAAAAGCCTTTTACTATTACGTTGATTATTTCAATTCTCTCAATATTGCTATCGGTTGTTATTGCTATTCCCGCAGCTTGTGAGTTGGTGATTCGACGCGAGAATAAATGGATTGAACGATTAAATAATGCACTATTGTTTCTTTATTCTGTTCCTGTTTTTTGGGTGGCAGTTCTTATCTTGATTTTCTTTGCGAGCCCCATGTTTTTGAATGTGTTTCCTTCTTCCGGTATCGAACCTGTTGAGGGATTTCCGGATGACATTGGATTTGTTATGCGCGCTTTTATTGGGATGGGATATTTTATTTTACCTGTGGTTGCGCTATCGTATGGTGCCGTTATTTTCTTTATTAGATTATTGAGGAATGGACTTTTGTCGGAGCTTCAACAGGACTATGTCGTTACTGCAAGAGCTTCCGGTTATACCGAACGAAGTATTGTATATCGGTTTGCGTTGAAAAATGCATTTTACTCATCACTTACTTTAATGTGGATTACCTTTCCCGCGCTATTGTCGGGTTCAGTATTAATCGAAAATGTATTCTCAATTCCAGGTATGGGCTCGCTCTTGATTCGTTCTGTGCAAAATCAAGATCATCCTGTGTTGATTGGGATTTTTATGTTGATAGGATTAATAACTTCTTTGTCGTTTGTGTTGCTTGATATTATTCAGTCTTATGTTGATCCTCGATTGAAAATTGAAAAAGGAGGGATGTATGAGTAGTTTCAGTCGACTCTTCTTTCATAATTATCGTCACAAAGCTTCTTTCAGAAGATCACTAAAGTTTTTAATGGTAGTTATTGTTATTGCTTTGTTAGCGCCTTTTTTAGCTAATGATCAGCCATTAATTGTTTATGATACTGGCGGATTGCATTTTCCCGCATTAAGTACTTCTATGCAACGAGGAGGGTTCGATGATGCAATTTTAAGAATCAATGCTCCAATTTCGTATAGCCCTGGCGTTAGTGATTTCGATAATTCGGGATATATAGGACCTTTCGATAAACAGTTGTCGACTAATAGTAACGGTAATCAAGTAAACAAAGATTTTTTTGATCGTCATTGGTTGGGTACAACTTTGCGAGGGTGTGATGTTCTTGCTGGACTAATTCATGGTGCAGGAATTTCATTGTATGTCGGGATTTTCGCTGCCATATTGAGCGGACTATTGGGCATTTTTCTTGGTGGATTTTCAGCGATTTATAAAGTGCAAGGAAAGAAAATATCGATGCTTAGTTTAGTGTTTATTGTTCTATGGATTATTGCATTGTCCAACATATTTTTAAATGTAAATTCACGTGCAGGATTAAAGATTACGGTAGTTTTGATTGTCTCATTTTTGTTTTATTTTCTTAATAAATTAACAGGTCGAAAAAATATTTCGAGATTTTATTTTTCTCTTCCTATAGATTTTATTGAATCGCAAATGAATGTCTTGTTTTCATCCTTTCCTAAAACACTCATTATAATTGCTGTGAGTGGGTTTATTATTCCTGGTTGGACAAGCCTTATTTTCTTGTTGGCAATTACGGGTTGGATGGAAATATCACGAACCTCTAGAGCCGAATTTTTGAAAATTATGTCGATGGACTATATTGATGCTGCTAAAATGAGTGGAGCCGGATTTCTTCAAGTTCTTTTTAAGCACTTGCTTCCAAATGCTCTTCCTGCCATTATTACGGTTTTTGTATTCAATGTAGCACTATGTATGTTAACAGAAGCCTCCTTAAGTTTCTTGGGGATAGGTATTCCAACCGATTCTGTTACTTGGGGCACATTATTAGCCGAAGGCCGCGATTATTACAAAGCCTGGTGGTTGGTAATTTTTCCGGGATTTATGATCACTTCCACTATTTTCTGTCTTTTATCTGTCGGTGAAGCCTTTCGCGACAGTAAAATTGATTAAAGTCAACAGAAAATAGCTCAAAGGGTTATGATCTTAACGCAAGAATGCTGAATTTTGCAGCCCAAATAAGAAATTGAGCCCAATGGTAACACTGAATAAAATTTTCACCTTCGATATGGCGCATGCGCTGGAACATTATCCTGGTAAATGCCGACATATTCACGGACATACCTATATTCTGCATGTATCTGTGGCGGGCGATATTTTAGATCAGCCGGGAGCTCCTTTAGATGGTATGATTGCCGATTTTGGCGATATCAAAAAATGGGTGAAGGATGAAGTTATTGATTTGTTTGATCATGCCCTAGTGCTCCGTAAGAAAAGCGAAATGGCAGAAATGGAATGGCCTGATAAACATTTATCCCGTATTCTATTAACCGACTATCAACCGACGTGCGAAAACATTATGCTCGATATTCGTGACCGTCTTACCAAAGCAGCTCCTGCTGGTATCAATTTAGTGAATTTAAGACTTTATGAAACGCCTACCAGCTACGCTGAATGGTCGAAATAATACGTAATTGAGGTGTTTACCTTAATTTGATAAGGTTTAATCGGTACTTTTTTTCTAATAGTGATAGATTGAACTATCTTCGTTTTAAATCAAGCGATGAAACTATCTTCCCGACATATTCTTATTCATATAGCCGGCTGGATTTTTTTCGTTTTGATGACGATTTTAATATTGAATAATCCGGATGAAGGCTTTTTGAGGCTGTTTGAAAACGTTGGGGTGATGCTCATGTTGATTGCATCTGTGTTTTTGATGATTTCATTTTTTTATCTTAACCGAAAAGTACTAATACCCGAATATTTCTTTCAACGTAAGTATTTCGTTTATTCCATTACTGTGTTGCTGTTTGTTTTTTTATTGATGTCGCTGCCATTTATTATGAGAGTTAGCGTGAATTCAAGTTTCGATAAACCAGGACCACAATTGCTTAATCATTTACTTTCAACTGCACTCTTATTCGTTTTGGTATTTGTTGTAAGTACAGCAGGCCCTGTTTTGAAAAGATGGATTGATGCCGAGAATAGTGCAGTGGAATTGGAAAATCAAAGATTATCGGCCGAGTTGTCGTTTCTTAAGTCTCAAGTGAATCCCCATTTTTTGTTTAATACACTAAATAATATTTATGCGCTTTCTGTGAACAATGATCCAGTGGCAGCAGAGTCTATTTTGAAACTTTCGCAGTTGCTAAGATACCTTTTGCAAGAAGCGCAAAATGAAACAGTATCTATCAACAAAGAAATAGAGCATTTAAGGCAATATATCGATCTGCAAAAACTACGTTTGACCAAGAAAGTTACTGTTAATTTTGAAATGGCATTTGATTCGTCGGGATTTAGTATTGCTCCTTTGTTGCTATTGCCTTTTGTTGAAAATGCTTTTAAATATGGAATATCAGCGCATGAAGAATCGAAAATTGAAATTAAACTTTCGTATAAATCATCCGTGTTTGAATTTACAGTGAACAATACCTTAAACAATGGATCTAGAGTTGATATAGAATCAACCGGAATAGGAGTAGATAATGTGAGGAAAAGATTAGAACTTTCTTATCCCGGAAATTTTGAATTGAATATAAAAAGCAATACTGTTTCTCATAGTGTTTATTTGAAAATTACGGGGTTATGCTAAAAGTAATAATTATTGATGATGAACCTCTGGCAATTGAATTGTTAAAGAGTTATGTAAATAAAGTTCCTAATGTAAAATTAATGGAAGTTTTTACAGATGCAGTAAATGCTTCTTCATACTTGAAAAATTACAAGGTGGATTTGATTTTGCTTGACATAAACATGCCTGATATTAACGGAGTAGAATTGGCTAAATCGCTTAAGAATCCTCCGATGATAGTTTTTACTACAGCTTACAGTGAATTCGCTGTTGAAGGATTTAATATTTCAGCGCTCGATTATTTACTTAAGCCTATTTCATTTGATCGATTTTTAAAGGCGATGGAAAAGGCAAAAAACTTGTTTGAGTTAAGGGAAAATGCTGCTTTGCACAACGACAATTTTGTTTTAGTGAAATCCGATTATCAATCTTTAAAAATTAATACGGATGAGATTCTATATGTTGAAGGATTGGACGACTACATTAAGATTTATACCAAATCAAACCAAGTTGTAACTCTTCAAAGTTTAAAGCTTTTCTTAGAACAACTACCAGAAAATGATTTCGCCCGTATTCATCGAAGTTATATCGTGAATGTGAATAGGATTACTAGTTTTTCAAAGCGCCATGTAATGTTAGGCGAAACGGAGCTACCTATCGGTTCGACGTATTGCAGTATGTTTTTCGACAAAATCGGTTATAAAGAGTAGCGGTCACCGATAAAATTTTCGGGTTAACCTAATATTTGTCAATTTTTGATCATTATTTGACAACTTTACTGGTATGCCCTCTGGGTAAATTAAAATTTTTAGCCATGAAGTTGAAAAGCAATATTGCAACAAGTGAATCCGGATTTGTTTTTAATCCCGCAACCGGCGATTCGTTTTCATCAAATCCTGTAGCAGCTGAAATTCTGTTGTTGCTAAAGGATAATAATTCTCTAAAAGAGATTAAGCAAATTATTTTATCGCGATATGAAGTCGAAAGTTCTCAAGTGGAAAAAGATCTTGATGATTTTTTAACGCATTTGAAAGAGAATAATTTGCTTGAGTTATGATGGAGAAAAGGAAATTGGTAATTGCAGTTACTGGATTAAATAATATTGATAGTCCGGGACCTGGAATACCTGTAATTCGTGCGCTTCGCGAATGTGATGATTTTGATGTTCGTATTATTGGTTTATCGTATGAATCATTAGAGCCAGGTATTTACATGAAGGAGATGGTTGATAAAACCTATCAAATTCCTTATCCTTCCGCAGGAACAGAAATGCTTTTATCGAGATTGCTTACGATCAATGATGTTGAAAATATTGATTTAGTCATTCCTAATTTTGATGCGGAGCTTTATAATTTTATTAAGATTGCTGATAAATTAAAAGATGCAGGAATTGCATCCTTTTTACCTAGCGTTGATCAATTAGATGCTCGCGATAAAATTAACTTGTATTCATTCGGACAAAAGTTTGACTTTAAAGTGCCAGAGGATAAAACTATTTATTCGGTAGAAAAAATTTCAGAGGCAGTTGATGATTTTGAATTTCCTATTGTCGTAAAAGGGAAATACTATGAAGCAACAATCGCATATACTATTGAGCAGGCTGAAAAAGCTTTTCATCGATTAAATGCAAAATGGGGATTGCCAATCATCATTCAAAAATTTATTTCGGGTAGCGAAATTAATGTCGCGGCATTAGGCGATGGAAATGGAAATATGATTAGTGCAGTTCCAATGCGTAAACTTTATATTACCGATAAAGGAAAGGCTTGGGCAGGAATTACACTTCAAGATGAATCGTTAATTGAGCTAGCTCGACGATTTATTGCTGTTACGAAATGGAAAGGTGGATTTGAGTTGGAGATTATGAGAACTAAAGAAGGTGAGTCCTACATTATGGAAGTGAATCCAAGATTTCCGGCATGGATTTACCTAACTGCCGCCTCAGGACAAAATCAGCCTGCAGCTTTAACAAAAATGTCACTTGGCGAAAAGGTAGAACCATTTAAAAATTATGAAGTAGGTAAAATGTTTATTCGCTATTCATGGGACCTAATTACCAATATTGATCAGTTTCAACAAATATCCGCTTTCGGAGAATTGTAATATAATAAGTCTATGTCAAAGCTAAGATACGAACGTCCTGTATTGAAGAAAATGAATGCAGGTGTTATGAATAAATTCGGATTACGAACTGAATTTGCTCCTCATACACACATCGATGGCGTTGCAGTAAAGAAGTTAATTGAGAACTATGGTTCTCCCTTGTTTGTAATTTCTGAACGGCAGATCAGAAAAAATTATCAAGCAGCAAATCGCGCTTTTAAAACACGCTATCCTAAAGTACAATTTGCTTGGTCGTATAAAACAAATTACCTCGATGCGGTGTGTAATGTGTTTCATCAAGAGGGAAGTTGGGCCGAAGTTGTTTCTGGTTTCGAATATGATAAAGCAATAAAAAATAAAGTGCCGGGAAGCAAGATCATTTTTAATGGTCCTGATAAAACAGAAGCTCAATTAAAAAAAGCAATAGAAAATGATTCTTTAATTCATATCGATCACTTTGATGAGCTATTCTATTTAATCGAGCTCTGTGATCGCATGAATAAACGCCCTCGTGTTGCTATTCGAGTGAATATGGATACAGGCGTTTATCCGATGTGGGATCGTTTCGGATTTAATTACGAAAATGGTCAAGCATGGAATGCAATCAATAAAATTATTGCGAGTGATAAACTTGATTTAGTAGGATTGCATTGCCATATAGGAACTTTTATGCTTGCCACTTCTGCATATGCTACTGCTGCAGCTAAGATGTGCGATTTAGCTTGGAATGTTTTACAAAAGCACAACCGACTTATTAAGTATATTGATATGGGAGGAGGGTTTCCTTCCTCGAATACACTCAAAGGTGCTTACCTTCCTGGAGTTGATACGGTTCCTTCAGTGGATGAATTTGCAGAAGCTATTACAAGTACGATTCTAAATTATGGTTTTAAGCAAGATGAGTTGCCTCTGTTAATTCTCGAAACCGGTCGCGCTTTAATTGATGATGCGGGTTATTTATTAGGAACTGTAATCGCTAGTAAAAGGTTAAGCGATGGTAGAAGAGCTACAATAATGGATTTTGGTGTAAATATTTTGTTTACATCATTTTGGTATGAACATAAAATTACTCCAGCACAAGAGTTTAGTCACCATACAGAAGACATGGTTGTATTCGGACCACTTTGTATGAATATAGATGTAATTCGCGATAGCGTGAATTTGCCGTTGTTACAGCGTGGCGATCATGTAGTGGTACACAAAGTTGGTGCTTATAACATGACACAATGGATGCAATTCATCAGCATGCGACCTTCTGTTGTGATGATTGACATGGAAGGTGTTGATCATAAAATTCGTGTTGCAGAAACATTGGAATATATGCAAGAAGCTGAAGTCATGCCTGAATATTTGATAAAACATAATTTGTTGAATGAATAAATATTCTGATTCAATAAAATCAGTATTGCTTCCTGGTTTTTTGCATAGCTACTCAATGGTATTCTTTGCAAAAGATGTCTGGTTTGGCTTGCTGTTGCTTTTGGTTTCTTTTGTAAATCCTATTGCCGGGTTCGTCGGAATGCTTTCTGTACTGATAACTCTTTGCTTCGCGCTCATTATGGGCTTTTCGAAGGAATATACAGGCAACGGATTATATGGATTTAATTCGATGATGGTTGGATTGGGTCTAGGGACATTCTTTCAAATAACTCCGATGTTTTTGATAGTTGTTGTTTTTGCGTCCTTGTTGACTTTTGGATTGACCATTGTGCTTTCTGGATGGTTGTCGAAATACGGATTGCCATTTTTAAGTCTTCCGTTTGTGCTCGGGTTTTGGCTAATGTTGTTAGCTACTCGTGAATTTTCAGTATTAGAACATTCTCAACGTTCAATTTATTGGATGAATGAATTAATTGCAGTAGGTGGCGATCGCTTGTTTAATTTTTATACAATGATGGACGGACTTCCGCTTCCAGTTTGGTTGAAAGGATATCTTGTTTCACTAAGTGCTATTTTCTTTCAAGAAAATATTATCACTGGAGCATTGATTTCAATAGGTATATTGTATTATTCCAGAATTGCTTTCAGTATTACTTTAATCAGTTATCTTTCGGCTTGTGCATTCGGATACTTTAGCGGTATTAGCGCTGAAGGATTAAATTATTATAATCTAGGAGCTAATTTTATTTTAACTGCAATTGCTATCGGTGGATTTTTCCTTATCCCGGCAGCATCTTCTTATTTATCAGTTATATTGTTAACTCCTGTAATTACTTTTTTATTAGTTGGTGTTTCTGTATTAATGAAACAATTTCAATTGCCTGTTTATTCGCTGCCTTTTTCGCTCACCGTGATATTTTATTTGTATTTTCTTGCCAATCGGGTGAAGTCAAAATTCATTGTATTAACTCCACTTCAATATTTTTCGCCGGAACAAAATTTGTATCGATTTAAAAATAATAGTGAAAGAATTCGTGACGGTAAATTTGTTAATCTATCGGTTCCGTTTTATGGAGAATGGATGGTGACACAAGGTTATGAAGGTTCGGTAACACATAAAGGTGAATGGAGTAAGGCGCTCGATTTTATGTTGCTCGATGAGGAAATGCGTACTTATTCGGATTATGGTATCAATCTCGAAAACTATTATTGCTATAATAAACCTGTTCTCGCTCCGGGCGATGGAATAGTGGAAGAATTGGTAGACTGGGTGCCGGATAATCCTGTGGGCAAAATGAATATTGATCGTAACTGGGGAAATGCCTTGGTGATTCGACATGCAACTGGATTGTATACGAAAGTTACGCATCTTAAATTAGGATCGTTTAAAGTAAAAGTTGGCGATTATATTACCAAAGGACAATGGATTGCTAATGTTGGGAATTCTGGTCGATCACCTGAGCCACATCTGCATTTTCAAATACAAGAAACGCCTTATATCGGTTCGAAAACAAAAGAATATCCGTTCGGATATTATATCGTTCGTAAGAATAGTTCTTTTGTATTGAAGAATTATGAAATTCCGGAAGAAGGGGAATTGATTTCTAATGTATTTATCTCTCCTATGATGTCGCAGGCTTTTAAATTTCAACCCGGACAAGTAACTCGATATCGATATGTTAATGCAGAAGGGAAGGAAGTTGATGAAACATGGGAAGCCGCCGTCGATAATTGGAATTCTCAATATCTTAGATGCAAAGAAACGGGTAGTGTGGCTTATTTCGTGAATAATGGAACGCTATTTTATTTCGTTTCCTATATCGGAAAGGGTAAAGATTTGTTGTTTTACTTCTATAAATCAGCCTATAAAGTTTTACTGAGTTATTATCAGGATTTAGTTATAGAAGATAACTATCCATTGCATTTGAATAATTCAGGATTAAATGTTCTGTTGCAAGATTTTGTTGCTCCATTTAAGTTGTATTTAAAAAGCAAATATGTGAATAGATGTCATTTTATTGACGATATTTATGCTCCTTCAATTATACAAATATCGGGCTTTGCCTCGCAGAAAAATTTGAACAAGCCCGAACATAATGAGTCCTTTGAGTTGACTATTAAAAGTAATCGTGTTGATGAATTTGTTTTCAAAAGTGAATTATTTGAGATAAAAGCTATATGCATCGATTAATGTATGTGATCGTTTTGTTTTCAAGCCTGAATATGAAAGCATCAGGCATTGATACAATTCCTTTTTCTAAAATTGATAGTCTCACTTATTCACTTTATTTAAAAGGTGACTGGAAAAATTTAAAGTCAGTAGGAAATAAATTATTGGCAAGTAAAGTTGATTGGTACTATTTACGTTTGCGATTAGCAGAAGCAAATATTCAATTAAATTTTCCTTCTTGCGCCTTAATGCATCTTTCAATGGCTGAACGATTTTCAGGGAGAACGGATATTTCTAATTCGATGTTTGCACGTTCTTATTTGCAATTTGGAAGATATAATCAAGCATTATTTACGGCAATGCATGATAAGTCTTCAGAGCTTTCGAAGAAGCTTATGAGTAAAAGGATTTTAAAAGAGAGTGAAATAGAGGGTGTTTTTAAAAGTTCAACTAATACCGATCTGGGAGTATTTACTGGTTTAAGATTAGGCGCTACATCTTATTTTGGAAGAAGATTTTCTGTGTATTTATCCGGGCAATATTATGCTCAAACAAATTCTAGAAGAGATAGCCTTAATATCAAGAACAATGTAAAAGTAGTGCAGCAACAGTACTATTCTAAGTTGAATTTGTTATGTACTAAAGAAATAAATTTATTTGTTGGCGGTCAATTTTCTTCTACTACTGTGAAAGACGATATTCAAAAGAACTATTTGGCTTTTGTGGGATTTGAAGTAATAAAGCCTTTTATGAAGTATAAGTTTTCGGCAGCTTCAACCGATTTCAATGGTACCGATAAAATAGTTTCGTCCATAAGTGCTGCTGCTTTCCCTTTTGGGAATAATAGCTTCTACCCATGGTTGAGTTTTTCAAGCGTATACGATACTGATTCCTCAGAATATAACACTATTTTAGATTTCGGATTGGGTGGAAAACTTGCTAAGAACATTTGGGCTGATATCTTTGTGACGCCAACGGCCTACGACTTCCATTCAACATATGATTATGAAGTAACGTTTAATCTTCAAGATAGAGTTAACTTTAAGATGGGAGGAGGGATTGCTTATTATGGATTCAAAAACATCGGATTAAAAGCGAATTATATTATGGAGTACATGAAAATTGTCGGTATTCCTGAAATTAGAAATTACACTCAAAATACAATAACATTATGTTTAACTTGGTATCGTTAAGAAAATTATTGGCTGTTTTAGCAGTATCGCTATTGCCTTATGCAGGGTTTTCGCAAGATGAAAATCTTTCGCAAATTTTCTCTAAGTCTTATGTTTTCGAGTCGAATTCTGAGTACTTAAAAGCTGCCAATGTGATTAAAGAGTCAAAAGCATCTACGACTTATGAAGGTGTTTTAAGAATGGGTTGGTGTTATTATTTGTCGAAGGATTATACGCAATCTAAGACTAATTACGAAAAAGCGGTTGCCTTGATGCCTTTTGCTATCGAACCTCATTTGGGTTTAGCTAATGCGTTGGCTGGATTAGGGAATTGGGAGCAGGTACTTGAGCAGTATCAAATTATTTTAAAAACAGATCCGCAAAATACTTTGACATTATATCGTGTTGGATTGATTTATTATAATCGTAAGGATTATGCAACAGCACAAAAATATTTCGAAAAGGTAGTTAATCTTTATCCTTTCGATTATGATTCATCAATTATGTTAGCGTGGACAATGCTTAAATTGAATAAGTCGATTGAAGCTAAAGTTCTTTTCAATAAAACTTTGTTGATGCGTCCCGATGATTCATCGGCAACTGAAGGATTAAAATTGATTAAATAATAAAAGGGCGGAAACATTGTCTCCGCCCTTTTTCTTTTTTTATTCGCTTACCGAAAATGCTAATCCAGGAAGTTTAATTTCTTTTTTGTTTTCATCTAAAGCAACAATATCCTTTAAATAGAATGTATCGCCGGCTGCAAGTTTATCGGCAGCTTTTCTAGCTAAATAGGGTAGGGCATCATTGCCAATTCCGAAGTCTTTTACTTGCATTGGGTTTTTGTAAATAATGCTAACGCCAAATTGATGTAAGGTGTATGATTTTCCGTCACTGCATTTTACAATTAAGGAAGGTTGGTCGGCCCATGCCAAAATAGTTGCTAAGGCAAGTTTTGCGGAATTGGCTGAATCTGAGGGTAATGCACATTTTTTAATGGTAACAACTGGGGCCTTTTTGGTTGCAGTCGGTTTTTTTTGTGCTTGAGCATTAAAGCCGGAAAATCCAACTAATGCTATTAAAATGAATAACTTAAGTTTCATCTTTTCTATGTTTTTAATGGTCCTAAAGTAGTTATTTATTACAATACCCATGCCTGATTTTGCAACAATTCATTGATAAATCACGTAACAAAGCTTGGTAATTTTTGCCTAAACTATGGCCAAATCATTGAAATTGTATCCTCTGATGAGGAAGCGTTTTTATTTTATTTTATCGTTAATCCTGTTCGTTTCGAATATGGGTTCGGCTGCATCTATACCCGATTCTTTGAATGCAATTTTGAAGCGTTTGCCTTTTCGCGATACTTCTCGTGTAAACGAACTTACTCGTCAAGCTTATTATTATCGTTTTAATGATGGTTCTAAATCATTGAAGTTAGGATTAGAAGCTTTGAGTATTTCAAAAGCATTAAATTACGATTTTGGCATTGTTTATAGTTATAATTCCATCGGATCATCATGGATTCATAAAGGTGAATTGCAGAAGGCGTTAAATTGTTATTTGTCGGCTGCGCAAATGAAAAATTCGAAGGATTCAATGGTGCTTCGTGGAGTTGCTTTAGCTTACAATAATATTGGTGTTATTAGTCAAGATCGAAAGGATTATAGCCATGCTTATGATTATTATCGGACAGCACTTGCACTCGATTTAAAACAGAATTACCAAAAGGGAATTAGTCGTGAATACGGTAATTTAGGTAAGGCAATGGTAGAAACAGGTTATTCTGATTCTGCTTTTTATTACTTATCTCGATGCATCGCAATTTGTAAAACTATCCATCATAAAATGGGGGAGTTGGAAGCGACTATCGATTTGGGAAGAAATTATGCCTTACTCAAGGATTATGATAAAGCAAAATATTGTTATCGTTATGCATTGAAGTTTAACGATTCACAATATTTAGCAAGTGATGCTTCTGCTTATAATTATTTGGCTGAAGCGTTTAAAAATCAAGGTAGCATTGATAGTGCATTGTCGTATCAGGCAAAAGCGTACCGTTTGGCTGTTAACCTAGATGATATTATGTTGTTAAAGGAGTCGCTTTCAGAGATGGCGAACCTTTACAAAATGAAAGGGAATTATAAAGCCGCTGCTCAATATTTAGATTCATTTATTGTTGTAAATAATCGACTGGCAGATCAAAAAGCGAATTCTTTACTATCTGATTTCAAAGAGAAATATGAGTCGGAGAAGAAGCAAGATGAAATTATTCATTTGCAAAAGTCGAAAGAGAAAACGGAGTATTACAATACACATCTCATCAAACTTCGTAACGGATTATTCTTGACTTTGTCGTTTTGTATTTTGTTGATTGTAGTAATCTATAAAGCTTATCGCGATAAACGTCGTGTGAATTCAGAATTGATGAACCGATTTGCGGAGGTTCGTCATAAGAACGAGGAGATTAATTTGAAGAGTGAAGAAATTCGTAAGAAGAATGATTTAATTGTTGATGCCAATACTACTCTTCAGCGTCAACGTCAGCAGTTGTCGGAGGCTCAAAAAATTGCTAAACTGGGTAGTTGGGAGTACGAACCTTCTTCTGGAAATTATACTTGGTCTTCATACTTGTATGAGTTGTTTAACTTGGCGAAATCAGAGCGACCGCCTTCTTTTAATACTTGTATTTATCGTATCGTTAAAAGTGATCGCTCAAAAGTAATCGAAGCTATTCGCTCGGCTGTTTATGAGCGTAAGCGTGCTGAAATCGATTTCCGTATTATGAATCATTATGATGATTTGAAATATGTAAATGCGAAGATTGTTCCATTGGTGAATAGTAATAATCATCTAGTGCTTATTTCGGGAACTATTCTCGATACTACGGTCCAGAATTTAACCGAGAAGAAATTGGTATATGCGAAGGAGCAAGCCGAGATTGCTAATCGTTCTAAGGGATTGTTTTTGGCGAATATGAGTCATGAAATCAGAACTCCATTAAATGGAATTATTGGTTTTACTGATGTGCTCTTACGCGAATGCAACGAACCTAATCAAATAGAGTACTTGAATTATATTCGTAATTCAGGCGATTCTTTGCTTCGTTTGTTGAATGATATTCTCGATTTCAATAAAATTGAACATGGTAAATTGGAAATTGAAAATATCGATTTTCAATTACACGAAACAATTGATCTCGCTGTTCGCCCTTATAAAATTCAAGCAGAGGAGTTGGGTGTTCAGTTAAGTCTTGATATTTCACCTGAAGTTCCTCTTTGGATAAATGGTGATCCAATGCGTACTCGTCAGTTGATTGTGAACTATGTCTCAAATGCATTGAAGTTTACGTCTAAAGGAGCTATAAAAATTACTATTTCTGTCGATGAAATTAATATTCCTGCCGGCGATCAGTTGAAGTTGAAGTTTATGGTTTCAGATACCGGAATTGGTATTCCAGCAGATAAACAGCAACATATTTTTGAGTTATTTACGCAAGCGGATAGTTCAACTACTCGTAAATTCGGAGGTACTGGATTAGGACTGGCTATTACGAGTCAGCTTGCCAAGTTGATGGGTGGTAATACTGGTGTTGTAAGCCCGGGACATCTGGGAAATTCACTGAAACCGGGTTCTGATTTCTGGTTTACTATTGCTGTGAAACGTTCACATGTGAGCGGAAATACACAGCGCAATGAATCAAAGACAGAAATGGATTTCGGTGGTAATGTTAAAATTCTTGTTGCTGAAGATAATCCTATCAATCAGTTGTTGATGAAAAAAGTTCTTGAAAGTATGAATGCTAAGATGGTCATTGTTGAAAATGGTTGGCTTGCAGTTCAGCAACTGAAGGATGAAAAGTTCGATGCTGTGTTAATGGATATTCAAATGCCTGTGATGGATGGATATCAAGCAACAATGATGATTCGTCAGTCGATTAGTCCGTTGATTCCGATTATCGGCGTTTCAGCAAATGCTTTTAAAGAAGATGTCGATAGAAGTATCAATGCCGGAATGGATGCGCATATCAGCAAGCCATTTAAGCCGATTGATTTGTTTAATACCATTCAGCAATTAATTGCGCAGAAAATATCAGAGTTGTAATAAAATAAAAAGTCCCGGTAACACAAGGACTTTTTTTATTTCTTAAATAATGCGGCCATCTTTAATGCTGTGGCAGCAGCTTCAACTCCTTTGTTTCCATATTTTCCTCCTGCACGATCTTCAGCTTGTTGCATAGTATTCGGAGTAAGAACTCCGAATATAAATGGCTTGTTGTATTTGATCGTTAATTGTGTTAATCCTTGAGAAACTGAATGGCAAATAAAATCGAAATGTTTTGTTTCGCCTTGAATTACGCAACCTAAGCAAATAATTGCATCATAGTTTTCATGAGCGAGGAGGGAAGCTCCGGCGGTTAATTCAAAACTACCTGGGACATCAATTCTCGTGATGTTATTATCAGAGGCTCCTGCTTCTTTCAAAAATGAAATAGCACCTTGAGCTAAGGCTTCTGTTATCGCATGGTTCCACTCAGCTACAACAATGCCGAACCTGTAGGGTCCGGCATTGGGCATTTCATGAGCGTCATGGGCTGATAGCGACTGATGTGCTGTCGACATGAGCGTATGGTATTATTTTCCGCCTAAAGCTGTTGCTCTTCCGATATATTTATCGATATCGCGTGCTTCAGTACTTGAAGGGAAATCTTTTTTAATTTGTTGATAGATGCTTAATGCACCACTGTAGTCTTTTTGTTGCTCTAAAACCATTGCTGATTTGAACAAGAATAAAGGACGAGTGAAATTGTTTTCATCCCAGTCGGCAGCTTTCTTGTAAAACTTCAATGCTTCGTCAGCTTTACCTAATTCAAGGTTTGCAGCAGCAATACCACCTAAAGCTAATGCTCCGGTAACATCATCTTCAGCATCATAAGCTTTTAATGCCTCAATAGCTTTATCGTATTCACCTTTTTTAAGAAGGCTCATTCCTAAATAATATTGAGCAAGATTTCCTGATGGAGAAGAGCTGTAGTTTTCTACGATACTCTCGAATCCCGGATATGTTCCGTCGCCTTTAAGAGCTAATGAAACGCTATCCTGTCCGAAATAACGTTCAGCAGCAAACATTTCTTTTTGAGCTTTTTCTTCTTGTGGTTTCACAATAAATGTTGTGTAGCCAAAATAAGCAGCAAGAATAGCTAAGCCGGCGCCAAAGATGATTCCAAGGCTTTTTTTATTGTCGCGAACGTAGTGTTCTGCTTTGTCAATTGATTCGTTGAATTCGAACCCTTCGTTGTTGTTAGATGCCATATCTACAGGTACGGGTAATTTTATAAGAGGCGCAAATATAAGTTAAAAAACCATAGGGAGAAAGAGTTAATAATGAGTCTTTTGAAGCTTTTAACACTCTTTTGTTAACTTTTTCGACTTTTTTCGATGAAATCGAGGGCTATTTCCTCACAAATTTCGTCGAGCATACTGTAAACGTTGCGAAAGTCGTTGAGGTTACCATAATAGGGATCAGGCACTTCCTTGCCGGTTTTATGTTTTGCGTCCATTATAAGGCTTATTTTGGCGTGATGGGCGTTGTTAGGAGTTCTGTCTTTAAGTGTGGTCAAATTGCTTTTGTCCATCACATAAATTAGGTCAAAACGGTCGAAATCGTCTGATATGAATCCTCGTGCTTTCTGTTTGGAGATATCGACGCCGTTTTCTTGGGCGATTTTCACCGATCGATGGTCGGGCGATTCGCCTTCATGCCAATTTCCGGTACCGGCTGAATCGACCGAGTAAGGTAAATTGTATTTATCGAGTTTCGACTTCATGATACCTTCTGCAAGAGGCGAACGACAAATATTGCCAAGGCAAACCATAAGTATTTTCATAGTAGGTATTAAATGAAGATGTCCCGGTGAATGAACATCGGGACATCTGAAATATAGGTTAGGTTAATTATCTTGAAAGATTGATTCGCTTTTGAAGATCAACAACTTGAGCTTTGAACTTCTTGTCGGTATCCATTAAGTTGTTTACCGTACGGCAAGCATGTAATACGGTTGCGTGGTCTTTACCTCCGCAGTGCATTCCTATATTAGAAAGCGACGACTTAGTAAATTGCTTACTGAAATACATTGCTAACTGACGAGCTTGAACAACTTCACGTTTACGCGTTTTTGATTTCAATACTTCTAAAGGTAGTTCGAAGTAATCGCATACCACTTTCTGGATATAATCGATTGAAATTTCGTGAACCGTATTCTTTACAAACTTGTCGATCATTTGCTTGGCAAGTTCAAGAGTGATCGGTTTTTTGTTAAGCGACGACTGTGCGATAATTGATATCAAAGCACCTTCCAGCTCACGTATATTGTTAGTGATGCTCAATGCGATATACTCGGTTATCTCATTTGGAAGTTCAATGCCATCAACATACATTTTCTTGCGAAGAATCGCGATACGTGTTTCTAGATCTGGAACTTGTAAATCGGCAGCTAATCCCCATTTGAAACGAGAAAGTAAACGCTGTTCCATTCCTTGAAGATCAACTGGAGGCTTATCGCAAGTGAGGATGATTTGTTTGTTATTCTGGTGCAGGTGATTGAAGATGTGAAAGAAAACGTCCTGTGTCTTGTCTTTACCCGCAAAGAATTGAATATCATCAATGATAAGTACATCCATCATTTGATAGAAGTGAACGAAATCATTGGCCGAGTTGTTTTTTACTGCATCCACAAATTGGTGCATAAACTTTTCACTCGGTACATATAATACCGTTTTATTAGGAAAATTATTCTTGATTTCGATACCGATTGAGTGGGCAAGGTGAGTTT
>ENA-UOYA01002169-UOYA01002169.1-activated-sludge-metagenome-genome-assembly--contig:-NODE-2169-length-19430-cov-7.184413_pt1 | contig 19430 bp, 32 predicted proteins | sample MGYA00238163_ERZ764804 | MGnify/ENA primary metagenome ERZ764804 (study PRJEB28919, sample SAMN05720223) | activated sludge metagenome | isolation source: Anaerobic digester | place: Hong Kong... | reverse complement strand
GTGGGCCAAAGCCTATCCTAATATCGTCACCCCGGCGAAGGCCGGGGTCGGATGGGGCAGTGGGCGCTCAATCTGTCCAGCGGCCCCGGCCTTCGCCGGGGCGACGGGGTGGGAGCGGCGGGCCTCCCCCAAAAACCACTTTCCTACATCCCCCCTTTTGTGATCCAGACTGGTGGATGAGCGAGACTCCAGACAATCCCTCCACAGCGCCGCAGATTGGCGGGGCATTTCCTTTCACGCATGTTCCCGTGCGGCCGCGCCATGATGGGTGGACGCATGATCGGCAGGAGGCCTTTATCGAGGCGCTGGCTGAAACGGGGTGCGTGGAAGATGCCGCGCGCGCTGCGGGGATGAGCGTCTCTTCCGCTTATGCGCTCAAATGCCGGGCCGATGCGCAGCCTTTTCGGCTGGCCTGGGCCGCAGCGCTTGAAGTGGGGATGGAGCGGCTGAGCGATGCCGCGCTCTCGCGCGCCATTCATGGCACGGCGCAGCCCGTTTTCTATCAGGGGGAGCTGGTGGGCGAGCGCCGCCATTTTGATGAGCGGCTCACCATGTTCCTTCTGCGTTATCGCGCCCCTGCGCGTTATGGCGCGTGGATCGACCGCGCCGAGACAGTTGAGCAAAAGCCCGATGCGCCCGTGCTGTTCCTGCGCCGGATGCTCAACCGCCTCACAGACTGGATGCATGACTGGTTTGAGCCGGACCCGTCCGATGATGCCGACGCCGATGAGGATGAGGCGGAATATGACGACGAGGACGAAGACGAGGATTGCGAAGACGACGAAGATTGCGACGAGGAAGACGAAGAGGATGACACCGAAGCCGAGAGCCTGAACGGCGATGATCCTGAAAACGAAGGGCGCGCCTCAAGTGATCACCCCATAAGCGCGGAGTGGCCAGAGGGGGATCGCCCTGCGCTGCCGGACACGCGCGGCGCGCCGCCCGCACGGCCTGTGCCGCGCATCCGGGGTTTATAGCGGGAACGCAAATCCAGGCCGCAGGGGCCTCAACTTCCTCTACTTCCAGTTTCAGATCATTTGGGCAGTTTCACATGACCCTAGGCCTTTGAGCCGAACCATTTGCGAGCTAGCCTGCGGCACAAAGCAAAAGGGAGACGAGCATGATCGAAGCGCAGGCGAACCCCGTGGCGCGGGGCTGGGTGTGGATGCTGTGGGCAGCCGCCGCCTATAATCTCATTGTCGGCGTGCCGGGGATTTTCTTGGGCGGGGCAAGCGACGAAGCGCGGATCGTGAGCCTGCTCGTCGCCTGTTTCGGGCTGGTTTATGGCATGATCGCGCAGGCGCCGACACGCTATGCGCCGGTGCTGTGGACGGGCGTTATCGGCAAAATCGGCGTGCTGGCGATCATGGGGGCCGCCGTGATGCGGGGCACGCAGCCGGTGGCGCTGGTGCCGGTGCTGGCGGGAGACGCGCTCTTCACGCTCGCCTTCATTGCCTTTCTCGTCACGCGCGGGCGCTAGAGGCGTTGAGGCGCTGCGGGCTTCGCCCAAAAGAAAAGGCGGAAAAGCTCTTTTGGGGGTGAGCTTTTCCGCCTGAGTTGGGGTCGAGAGAGAGACCAGTTGTGGGCCGGGAGACTTTATGGGGGCAATCGCGCCTGGCCAGCGCAGCCTCCCGGCGGCCAGGAAAGGGATCAGCCGGTTGCAGCAGAAAGCGGGGGCATGAGCGGCGGCGGGCTTCCGGCCCAGAGCAGGATGTCGGTCAGCCCGGCAGTGGCGGGGTTTTCGTCTCCCGCCTCGAACAGGAAGCCCAACTGCTCTTCCTCCAACTGGAAGCGGTGGACGAGCAGGCTCCAGCGCTCCAGCAGCGCGCGGTAGAGCGGGAGCATCGGGCGGCGGGCGCTGCGTTCGGCAGTGTCGGCCAGTTCGGCAAAGCGGCCCTGCGCCATGACATGGCGGACATAGGCGCCCTGCTGGCGCTCGAACACCGCATCAAAGCCCGCAAAGCGCGCCAGCCGGTGGCGCGCGGCGGGGGCATCGGCGGCAAGGCGCGACACGGCGAGCGTGATGGCGCGGTACATATCAAGAATGTCGATCACTTCCTCGCACGCCTCGATCGAGAGTTCATCGGGCAGGCTGAAGAGCGCGCCGCAATAATCGCTCGCAAAGCCCTTCTCCAGCGCGTCGCGCGTCTGGGCATAGCCGGGCGCCGCATCGGGGCAGAGCGCTTCGAGAATGCGCAACTGGTAGATGAAGGAGAGCCTCTCCTTCCGCGTCAGGTGCATCGGTCCAGTCCTTGTCACGTCGTTGTTTTCTGTGGGGACAGGCTATGCCGCGGCGCCTCCCGCCATCGGGTTAACAAAAACGGGAGACTGTTCCGGAATGGAGCGAAGATGGTCCGGCGTGGCGGCGTTAACCTGCCGACAAGAGCCGCGCTGCTATGCAGGCCATTGTGAAGACCGGAGTTTTTGCCTCGATAGCGGTGGCTGCCGCCTTGCTCGTCAGCCTGCCCGGCTGCTCATCGGCACCCGCCGAGGCGCAGGCGGTGGCGAGCGGACGTGTTTCGGCGACGATCATCGCAGATGGCGACACGCTTGATCCCGCGCTCGCATCCGATGCGCAGATCGGGCCAGATTATGTCCGCGCCTTTGATGCGGGGGTGCGGATTCCGGCCAGTTTTCGCGGGCATTGGAGCCCCGATCCCGCGACCTGCGCCGCCGATGACTCGCATCGGGACACGCATCTGATGATCGGCGGCACAACGCTGCGCAACGGCGATGGTATCCGCGTTGCCAATCGGGTTGACGTCTCGGACGAGGCCGGTCTCGCGCTCTCGTTCACGCCGGGGGAGAAGGGCGCGGGCGCCGAGGCGCTTCCGCGCCGCTTCCATGTGTCGGCAGACGGCAACCGGCTCTTCCTCGTCGATGCGGCAGGCAAGCCCATCGGCGCGGGCTGGGTCCGCTGCCGTGAAAAGCTGCGCGAAGGGGAGTAGCGTCTAGCGCTTCTTCACGAATTCGGCGCGCAGCACGAGGCCCTTGATGCCATCGAACTTGCAGTCGATTTCCTGCGCATCGCCCGTCAGCCGGATCGACTTGATGAGCGTGCCGCGCTTCAGCGTCTGCCCGGCACCCTTGACGGTCAGGTCCTTGATCAGCGTCACCTGATCGCCATCGGCCAGAAGATTGCCCACCGCGTCGCGCACTTCGACCGCGCCTTCGGCAGCGCCACGCGCCGCAAGCTCGCTCGCCGGCATCCACTCGCCGCTCACTTCGTCATACACATAGTCTTCGTCATCAGCGGCCATGGAACAGTCCTTTCAGGGAATGGGGAGGGGGATCAGGTCCGCCCGAGGCGGGAGACCATCGCAACAAAAAAGGCCGTCGACCAGCCGAGCAGGAGAACGCCGTTGATCCCCTCAATGCCCGCCACAAGTCGCCAGATGGGGTTGATATAGCGGTCATCATAGCCAATGCCGGCATAGCTGATCGTCGAGAAATAGACCGCCGTCTCCAGATTGCCGATCGCGCCGATCACCAGATAGGCCGCGGCATAAAGCCAGATCTCGAAGCCATGCAGCGCAAAGAGCGCCAGCACCAGCACCAGCGTGAAGGCAACGGTGCGCGGCGAGAAGGAGGGGAGATGGTGCGCCCGCTCCGCCATCGCCTCGCCGCGCAGGATGCGGCTGAAGAGCGCGAGGCCGAAACCATGGATGATCACCGTGATGATCACCATCACCGTCGAGACGGCCAGATGCGGAAGCATGTCGAGCATTGTGGAAAGCCTCTGGCGGCGCGGCGCGGCGCGGTCAACTGCGCAAGGCTTGACCCGCGCCGCAAACCGCATCCACATGGGCAGCAACTCGGGACGCGCTGGCGCTCCCCATTGACCTTTGGGGTGGTTGCGCGTAGGTGCCCGCTCGTCCGTTGGGAATGGTGCGCGTGGTGATATCACCGCAAACCCCAGGAATTTCGGGCATTACATAGCGCTTGAACGCTGTTTGTGCGGGAATTGACCCCGGGCTTTCGCCTTGGGGCCGATTCGCGTTTTCCTTGTGGAATTTTCCATGCGGAAACGACTTTGCCGTGCAGCAGAGTAACTTCGTAAAGGTGAAGGGCTTCATGCCAACGATTAATCAGCTGGTCCGCAAGGGCCGGGCGCCGCAGAAGGCGAAATCCAAAGTTCCCGCAATGGAGCAGAACCCGCAGAAGCGTGGGGTTTGCACCCGTGTTTACACGACGACCCCGAAGAAGCCGAACTCGGCACTTCGCAAGGTGGCCAAGATCCGCCTGACCAACGGTCGTGAAGTCATCAGCTACATCCCCGGCGAAGGTCACAACCTTCAGGAGCACTCGGTTGTGCTCATCCGCGGCGGCCGTGTGCGCGACCTTCCCGGTGTGCGTTACCACGTTCTTCGCGGCGTGCTCGACACGCAGGGCGTCAAGGATCGCAAGCAGAGCCGTTCGAAGTACGGCGCGAAGCGTCCTAAGTAACCCCGCCAGATAAAAGGATAAGCTGACATGGCTCGTCGTCGTCGTCCCGAGAAGCGGGAAATTTTGCCGGATCCCAAATTTGGTGATGTGGTGCTTTCGAAATTCATGAACTCCGTCATGCTTGACGGCAAGAAGTCGGTTGCCGAAGGAATCGTCTATGGCGCTTTCGATGCAATCGAAGCCAAGGCAAAGCGTGAACCGCTTGATGTGTTCCACGATGCGCTGAACAACGTGAAGCCGGGCATTGAAGTCCGCTCGCGTCGCGTCGGTGGTGCAACCTATCAGGTTCCGGTTGAAGTCCGTGCGGAACGCGCCCAGGCGCTTGCCATCCGCTGGCTCATCGGTGCTGCCCGCTCGCGTTCGGAAAACACCATGGCTGCCCGTCTTTCGGGTGAGCTGATGGATGCTGCCAACAACCGTGGCAATGCGGTCAAGAAGCGTGAAGACACGCATCGCATGGCAGAAGCGAACCGCGCCTTCTCGCACTACCGCTGGTAATCGCGCTGTAACAATCGGAGCGTCTTAGCGGACGCTCCACCCCTTCGGAGAATTCCAACATGGCACGCAGCCATCCTCTCGAAAAATACCGTAATATCGGTATTATGGCGCACATCGACGCTGGCAAGACCACGACGACCGAGCGCATCCTTTACTACACCGGCAAGTCCTACAAGATCGGTGAAGTCCATGAAGGCACGGCCACCATGGACTGGATGGAACAGGAACAGGAACGCGGCATCACGATCACGTCGGCCGCCACGACCTGTGAATGGAAGGGCCACCGGATCAACATCATCGACACGCCGGGCCACGTCGACTTCACGATTGAAGTTGAACGCTCGCTGCGCGTGCTCGACGGCGCTGTTGCCTGCTTTGACGGCGTTGCCGGCGTTGAGCCGCAGTCGGAAACCGTGTGGCGCCAGGCGGACAAGTACAAGGTTCCGCGGATGTGCTTCATCAACAAGCTCGACCGCACCGGCGCAAGCTTCGAGTTCTGCGTGAATTCGATCATCGAGCGCCTCGGCGCAACGCCTGCCGTGCTGTATCTGCCGATCGGCATTGAAAGCAGCCTGAAGGGTCTCGTCGATCTCGTCGAAAACCGGGCCATCATCTGGAAGAACGAAGCGCTCGGCGCTGAATTCTTCTACGAAGAAATTCCGGCGGACATGGCTGACAAGGCTGCCGAATATCGTGAAAAGCTGATCGAACTTGCCGTGGAGCAGGACGATGCCGCGATGGAATCGTACCTTGAAGGCAACATCCCCGATGTTGCCACGCTCAAGGCGCTGATCCGCAAGGGCACGCTGGCGCAGGCGTTTGTGCCTGTTTGCTGTGGCTCGGCCTTCAAGAACAAGGGCGTTCAGCCGCTTCTCGATGCCGTCGTCGACTATCTGCCGTCGCCGCTCGACATTGAAGACGTGCAGGGCATCAACCCGTCGACCGAAGAGCCGGACAGCCGTCCGACCTCCGACGACGCGCCGTTCAGCGCGCTCGCGTTCAAGATCATGAACGATCCGTTCGTCGGTTCGCTCACCTTCTGCCGCATCTATTCGGGCACGCTCTCCAAGGGCAGCTATCTGAACTCGGTGAAGGACAAGAAGGAAAAGATCGGCCGTATGCTTCTCATGCATGCGAACGAGCGTGAAGACATTGATGTTGCCTATGCAGGCGACATCGTGGCGCTCGCCGGCATGAAGGAAACGACGACCGGCGACACGCTGTGTGATCCGGCCAAGCCGATCATTCTCGAGCGCATGGAATTCCCGGAACCGGTTATCGAACTGTCGGTTGAGCCGAAGACCAAGGCTGACCAGGAAAAGATGGGCCTCGCGCTCAACCGTCTGGCTGCCGAAGATCCTTCGTTCCGCGTTTCGACCGACCATGAATCGGGCCAGACGATCATCAAGGGCATGGGTGAACTTCACCTCGAAATCCTCGTTGACCGCATGAAGCGCGAATTCAAGGTTGAAGCCAATGTCGGCGCGCCGCAGGTTGCCTATCGCGAATATCTCGCGAAGCCGGTGGACGTTGACTACACCCACAAGAAGCAGTCGGGTGGTACGGGTCAGTTCGGTCGCGTGAAGGTCAAGGTCACGCCGGGCGAACGTGGTTCGGGCATCATCTTCAAGGATGAAATCAAGGGCGGTAACATTCCGAAGGAATATATCCCCGCGATTGAAAAGGGCATGCGTGAAACGGCCGAATCCGGCCAGCTCATCGGCTTCCCGATCATCGACTTCGAAATCCTGCTCTATGACGGCGCCTATCACGACGTCGACTCGTCGGCGCTGGCGTTCGAAATCACGGGCCGTGCAGCAATGCGCGAAGTCGCCCAGAAGTCGGGCATCAAGCTTCTCGAGCCGATCATGCGCGTTGAAGTCGTTACCCCGGAAGATTATCTGGGTGACGTCATCGGCGACATGAACTCGCGTCGCGGGCAGATCCAGGGCACCGATACGCGCGGCAACGCGCAGTCGGTTGAAGCCATGGTGCCGCTGGCGAACATGTTCGGTTACGTGAACCAGCTGCGTTCGTTCACTCAGGGACGTGCTCAGTACACGATGCAGTTCTCGCACTATGACGAGGTCCCTGCGAACGTGGCCGAAGAGGTGAAGGCAAAGCTTGCCTGATCGTAAAAGACGGATTATGGCGCGCGCCTGATTCAGCAGGCGTGCGCCCGCGATCCGAAACAGTGAACCAATCGAAGAACGAGGGTTAGAACAATGGCGAAGGCTAAATTTGAGCGGAATAAGCCGCACTGCAACATCGGCACCATCGGTCACGTCGACCACGGCAAGACGTCGCTGACGGCAGCCATTTCGAAGATTCTGGCTGAAACGAACGGCGGCGTCGCTGTTGACTTCGCCAACATCGACAAGGCTCCGGAAGAGCGCGAACGCGGCATCACCATCTCGACGGCTCACGTCGAATACGAAACCGCTGCGCGTCACTACGCACACGTCGACTGCCCGGGCCACGCTGACTATGTTAAGAACATGATCACCGGCGCTGCGCAGATGGACGGCGGCATTCTCGTCGTTTCGGCGACGGACGGCCCGATGCCGCAGACCCGTGAGCACATCCTGCTCGCCCGTCAGGTCGGCGTGCCGCAGCTCGTCGTTTTCATGAACAAGGTTGACCTTGTTGACGATCCCGAAATCCTCGAGCTCGTCGAAATGGAAATCCGCGAACTTCTCTCGAACTATGACTTTGACGGCGACAACATCCCCGTCATCCAGGGTTCGGCGACCTGCGCGCTCAACGACACCAACCCGGAAATCGGCCGCGAAGCCATCCTGAAGCTGATGGCTGCTGTCGACAGCTGGATCCCGCAGCCGGCACGTCCGCTCGACAAGCCCTTCCTGATGCCGATCGAAGACGTGTTCTCGATCTCGGGTCGTGGTACGGTTGTCACCGGTCGCGTTGAAACCGGCGTCGTCAAGGTTGGCGAAGAAGTCGAAATCGTCGGCCTCCGCGACACCCGCAAGACGGTCGTCACCGGCGTTGAAATGTTCCGCAAGCTGCTCGATCAGGGTGAAGCCGGCGACAACATCGGCGCTCTCATCCGCGGCGTTGGCCGTGAAGACGTCGAACGCGGTCAGGTTCTCTGCAAGCCCGGCTCGATCACGCCGCACACCGAGTTCACCTCGGAAGTGTACGTTCTGTCGAAGGAAGAAGGCGGCCGTCACACGCCGTTCTTTGCGAACTATCGTCCGCAGTTCTACTTCCGCACGACCGACGTCACCGGTGAAGTCGTTCTTCCCGAAGGCACGGAAATGGTCATGCCTGGCGACAACGTTCAGCTCGGCGTCAAGCTGATCGCACCGATCGCCATGGAGCAGGGTCTCCGCTTCTCGATCCGTGAAGGTGGTCGCACCGTCGGTTCGGGGGTTGTGGCTTCGATCACGAAGTAATATAGCACTCGCAACGCCGCCCGATTCTCTCAGTGAGGGTCGGGCGGTTTGCTTGTTTTTTGGTTTTGGCTCTTTCTCATCGGTAAACGGACATGGAAACGCAGAATATCCGCATTCGCCTCAAGGCTTTCGACCATCGTGTGCTCGACCAGGCGACGGGTGACATCGCAGACACCGCAAAGCGCACTGGCGCTCTCATTCGTGGTCCCATTCCGCTGCCGACGAGGATCGAGAAATTCACGGTCAACCGTGGACCGCACGTCGACAAGAAGTCGCGCGAGCAGTTCGAGGTTCGCACCTACAAGCGGCTGCTCGACATCGTGCAGCCCACCCCGCAGACGGTCGACGCTCTTATGAAGCTTGATTTGGCCGCCGGGGTTGATGTTGAGATCAAGCTGGCCTAAAGGGCCGCTTCTCGCAAAGAGATTCGGGATACCGCACATCCATTGGATGTGGCTGAGTCCCCCGTCTTTTCCGCAATTATGCGCGGAAAGCCAACCCGGACGGGGTGACTATTCAAATTTTGGGTTGATCAAGCCCGCGGGGAATGGGTCTCCGTGGGCCTCTGTTTTAAGGAGAAGCAGATCATGCGCACTGGCGTGATCGCGAAGAAGGTCGGCATGACGCGCATCTTCAAGGAAGATGGCCGTCACGTTCCCGTTACCGTTCTTTCGCTCGAAAATTGCCAGGTCGTGTCGCAGCGCACCCTTGATCGTGACGGTTACGTCGCGGTTCAGCTGGGTGCCGGTGCGGCCAAGGCCAAGAATGTTGCAAAGCCGCAGCGCGGCCATTTTGCAAAGGCTGAAGTCGAGCCCAAGGCTCGTCTCGTTGAATTCCGCGTCGCTGAAGATGCGCTCGTCGAAGTCGGTGCGGAAATCGCTGCCGATCACTTCGTCGCGGGCCAGCTCGTTGACGTCGCCGGTCACACCCAGGGTAAGGGTTTTGCAGGCGCCATGAAGCGTTGGGGCTTCGGTGGTCTGCGCGCTACCCACGGTGTTTCGGTCTCGCACCGTTCGCACGGTTCGACCGGTAACCGCCAGGATCCGGGCAAGGTCTTCAAGAACAAGAAGATGGCCGGCCACATGGGCGACCGCGAGCGCACCCAGCAGAACCTTGAAATCGTCCTCACGGACGCTGAGCGTGGTCTGCTTTTCGTGCGCGGTTCGGTTCCCGGCTCGAAGGGCACCTGGCTGACCGTTACGGACGCCGTGAAGGTTGCCCGTCCCGCCGACGCTCCGTACCCCGCCGCGGTTCGCACCGCTGGCGCTCCGGTCGAAGCTCCCGCTGAAACTCCGGCTGACGTCGCTGATGCGCCCGAAGCTGCCGAAACCCAGGAGGGCTAAGCCATGAAGCTCAAGGTTCAGACCCTCGAAGCAACCGCCAAGGGTGACATCGAGCTCGCTGATGCCGTGTTCGGCCTCGAGCCGCGCGCAGACATCCTGCACCGCGTTGTCACCTGGCAGCTCGAAAAGGCCCGCGGCACTGCCCGTGGTGCTCGTGAGCGCGCTGACGTTGCCCGCACCGGCAAGAAGTTCGGTCGCCAGAAGGGCGGCGGTACCGCTCGTCACGGCGATCGCCGCGCTCCCGTCTTCATCGGCGGCGGCAAGGCTCACGGTCCTCGCGTTCGTGACTTCAACCCCTCGCTCAACAAGAAGATCCGTGCACTCGGCCTGAAGATGGCGCTTTCTGCCAAGGTCAAGTCGGGTTCGGTGATCGTTCTTGAAGATCTGGCGGTCCAGGAAGCCAAGACCAAGGCGCTGCTGGGCAACCTCGGCAAGCTGGGCTTCGGCAAGACGGCACTCGTCATCGACGGTGAAGCTGTTGAAACGAGCTTCGCTCGCGCAACGGCCAATATCCCCGGTGTCGACGTTCTGCCCGCTCTTGGTGCCAATGTTTACGACATCCTTCGCCACGACACGCTGGTCCTGACCCGCGCGGGCGTTGAAAAGCTGGAGGCGCGGTTCAATGGCTAAGACGCAGGCGGATATCCGCCACTTCGACGTGGTGCTCGCGCCCCACATCACTGAAAAGGCCACGATGGCGAGCGAAAACAACGCTGTTGTCTTCCGCGTCGCCAACGATGCGACCAAGCCGCAGATCAAGGCTGCGGTCGAAGCGCTGTTCAACGTCAAGGTAACGGGCGTGAACACCATCGTGACCAAGGGCAAGACCAAGCGCTGGAAGGGTGAAGCCTACCGTCGCTCGGACTTCAAGAAAGCGATTGTGACGCTGGCTGAAGGCCAGTCGATCGACGTGACCACGGGGATCTGAGAACCATGGCACTGAAGCATTACAACCCGACCAGCCCGGCCCGTCGTGGCCTGATCCTGGTTGACCGCTCTGCGCTGCACAAGGGCAAGCCCGTCAAGGCTCTGACCGAAGGCAAGCGCAAGACCGGCGGTCGCAACAACAAGGGCCATGTGACCTCGCGCGGCATCGCCGGCGGTCACAAGCAGCGCTACCGCATCATCGACTTCAAGCGTCGCAAGTGGGACGTGGAAGCGACGGTCGAGCGTCTGGAATATGACCCCAACCGCACGGCTTTCATCGCGCTCGTCAAGTATGACGATGGCGAAATCGCCTACATCCTCGCGCCGCAGCGTCTCGCTCCCGGTGACAAGGTTGTCGCTGGCAAGAAGACCGACGTGAAGCCGGGCAACGCCATGGAACTCGGCCAGATGCCGGTCGGCACCATTGTCCACAATGTGGAAATGAAGCCGGGCAAGGGCGGCCAGATCGCACGTTCGGCTGGCACCTATGTCCAGGTCGTCGGTCGTGACCGCGGCATGGTCATCGTTCGCCTGAACTCGGGCGAGCAGCGTTACCTGCGTTCGGACTGCATGGGCACCGTTGGTGCTGTGTCGAACCCCGACAACGGCAACACGAACCTTGCCAAGGCTGGCCGCAATCGCTGGCTCGGCAAACGTCCGCTCACCCGCGGCGTTGCAAAGAACCCGGTCGACCACCCGCACGGCGGTGGTGAAGGCCGCACCTCGGGCGGCCGTCACCCGGTCACTCCGTGGGGCAAGCCGACCAAGGGTGCGCGCACGCGTTCCAACAAGGCGACGGACAAGATGATCATCCGTTCGCGTCACGCGAAGAAGAAGAGGTAAGTCATGGCCCGTTCCGTCTGGAAAGGTCCCTTTGTAGACCTTCATCTGCTCAAGAAAGCAGAAGCCGCTGCGGAAGCAGGCACGCGCGCTGGCCCGATCAAGACCTGGTCGCGTCGCTCGACGATCCTCCCGCAGTTCGTTGGCCTGACGTTCAACGTCTATAATGGCCGCAAGTTCGTTCCGGTTTCCGTGAACGAGGAAATGGTCGGCATGAAGCTTGGTGAATTCGCGCCCACGCGCTCGTTCCCCGGCCACGCCGCTGACAAGAAGGGCAAGCGCTGATGTCGAAACCCGCATCTCCCCGTCGCGTTGGCGACAAGGAAGCGCTGGCGGTCGGCGGCATGATCCGCGGCTCGGCCTACAAGCTCAATCTTGTTGCGGGCCTGATCCGCGGCAAGAAGGCTGGCGACGCGCTGAACATCCTTCAGTTCTCGACCAAGGCTATGGCTGTTGACGTCCGCAAGGTGCTCGCTTCGGCGATCGCCAACGCTGAAAACAACCACAACCTCGACGTTGACGCGCTCGTCGTCAGCGAAGCGAGCGTCGGCAAGTCGCTGGCGATGAAGCGTTTCGCAACGCGTGCCCGTGGTCGTTCGACCCGCATCGTCAAGCCGTTCAGCCGCCTGCGCGTGGTTGTTCGCGAAGTGCAAGAGGAAGCATAAGCCATGGGTCAGAAGAGCAATCCGATCGGCCTTCGCCTCCAGATCAACCGGACCTGGGACAGCCGCTGGTACGCCGATGGCGCCGAATATGGCCGTCTTCTCCTGGACGACCTGAAGCTGCGCAAGTTCATCCTCAAGACGCTGCCGCAGGCCGCGATCTCGAAGGTGGTCATCGAGCGTCCGGCCAAGACCTGCCGCATCTCCATCTATGCTGCACGCCCCGGCGTGATCATCGGCAAGAAGGGCGCGGACATCGAAAAGCTGCGCAAGACGCTGGCTTCGATGACCTCGAGCGACGTTTCGCTGAACATCGTTGAAATCCGCAAGCCGGAAATCGATGCCAAGCTCGTTGCACAGGGTGTCGCCGATCAGCTGGAACGCCGCATCGCTTTCCGTCGCGCCATGAAGCGCGCGGTGCAGTCGGCTCTCCGTCTGGGCGCCGAAGGCATTCGTATCACCTGCGCTGGTCGTCTTGGTGGTGCTGAAATCGCCCGCACCGAATGGTATCGTGAAGGCCGCGTGCCGCTGCACACGCTTCGCGCCAACGTCGACTACGCCGAAGCCGAAGCGCACACCGCTTATGGCGTCTGCGGCATCAAGGTCTGGATCTTCAAGGGTGAAATCCTTGGCCATGACCCGATGGCCACGGACCGCCTGATGATGGATGCGCAGACGTCCGGCGTCCGTCCGGCCCGCTGAGTTTAGGATAGAGCAATGCTGCAACCGAAACGCACCAAATTCCGCAAGGCGCACAAGGGCCGTATCCATGGCGACGCCAAGGGCGGCACCGAGCTGAACTTCGGCTCGTACGGCCTGAAGGCTCTTGAACCGGAGCGCATCACCGCGCGCCAGATCGAAGCTGCACGTCGCGCCATCACCCGTCACATTCGCCGTCAGGGTCGTTTGTGGATCCGCGTGTTCCCCGACGTCCCCGTGTCGTCGAAGCCCGCTGAAGTCCGCATGGGCTCGGGTAAGGGTTCGCCTGAATTCTGGGCCGCCCGCGTCAAGCCGGGTCGTATCCTGTTTGAACTCGATGGCGTTCCCGGTCCGCTCGCGGCCGTCGCCTTCAGCCGCGCGGCCGAAAAGCTGCCGATCAAGACCAAGGTTGTTGCCCGCCTGGGTGACTTCTCGCACCTGGGAGCTGCATGATGACCAAGATTGCCGATCTCACGGTCAAGACCGACGACCAGCTCGTCGAGGAACTGACCAACCTGAAGCGCGAGCAGTTCAACCTGCGGTTCCAGGCCGCGACGAGCCAGCTCGAAAAGCCGTCGCGCGTGAAGGAAGTACGCCGCGACATCGCCCGTATCAAGACGCTCCAGTCGCAGCGTTCCGCTGCTGCTGCGGCCAAGTAAGGACCAGGTGACATGCCGAAGCGCGTGCTGACCGGAACGGTCGTATCCGACAAGACCGACAAGACGGTTGTGGTCAAGGTGGAGCGGAAGGTGAAACACCCGCTCTACGGCAAGATCATCCGCCGTTCGAAGAAGTATCACGCCCATGATGAAGGCAACACCTTCAAGGCGGGCGAAGTGGTTCGCATTGAAGAATGCGCGCCCATCTCGAAGCTGAAGACCTGGAAGGTCATTGAGAAGATCGGCGGCGCTGCTGCAATCGTCGATCCGATGGAGGGCTGATCCATGATTCAGATGCAGTCCAATCTCGATGTTGCCGACAACTCGGGCGCCAAGCGCGTCCAGTGCATCAAGGTACTCGGTGGCTCGAAGCGTCGTTTCGCCGGCGTGGGTGACGTGATCGTTGTGTCGATCAAGGAAGCCCAGCCGCGCGGCAAGGTGAAGAAGGGTGACGTGCACCGCGCTGTCATCGTTCGCACCGCCAAGGACATTCACCGTCCCGATGGCTCGACGATCCGCTTCGACGGCAACGCTGCCGTTCTCGTGAACAAGAACGAAGAGCCGATCGGCACCCGTATTTTCGGCCCGGTCTGCCGCGAACTGCGCGCGAAGAACTTCATGAAGATCATCTCGCTCGCGCCGGAGGTGCTGTAATGGCTTCGCTCAAGATCAAGAAGGGTGACAAGGTCGTCGTCCTGTCCGGCAAGGACAAGGGCAAGCACGGCGAAGTGACCAAGGCTTTCCCGAAGGAAGGCAAGGTCCTCGTTGCTGGCGTCAATGTCGCCACCCGCCACAAGAAGCCGACCCAGGCAAACCCGCAGGGTGGTCTGGAACGTCGTGAAGCTCCGCTTCCCGTTTGCAAGGTTGCGCTCGAAGATCCGAAGACGGGCAAGCCCACGCGCGTCCGCTTCGAAGTCAAGGACGGCAAGAAGGTCCGCGTGGCCGTGAAGTCCGGAGAAGTGATCAATGGCTGACAAATACAAGGCCCGTATGCAGGGCATCTATGAGGCGCAGATCATCAAGGCGATGACCGAGAAGTTCGGGTATACCAACTCGATGCAGGTCCCGAAGCTTGATAAGATCATCATCAACATGGGTGTTGGTGAAGCGACCCAGGACAAGAAGAAGGTCGAAATCGCGGCCGCCGAAATGGAATTGATTGCCGGTCAAAAGCCGGTCATCGCCAAGGCCAAGAAGTCGATCGCGCAGTTCAAGCTGCGTGAAGGCATGCCGATTGGCTGCAAGGTCACCTTGCGCCGTGAACGCATGTACGAATTCCTCGATCGCCTCATCACGATCGCGCTTCCGCGCGTTCGCGACTTCCGTGGCCTCAACCCGAAGTCGTTTGACGGCCGTGGCAACTATGCCATGGGCCTCAAGGAGCAGCTGGTTTTCCCGGAAATCAGCTACGACAAGATCGAGAAGATTCGTGGCATGGACATCATTGTCACCACGACCGCGAAGACCGACGACGAAGCGCGCGAGCTGCTCCGCCTGTTCGGTTTCCCGTTCCCGCAGGATCAGGAGCAGAAGCAGGCTGCGTAAGCAGTGCTGCTCTGACGAAAGGAAGAGAACTTAAGTCATGGCGAAACTGAGTTCGATCAACAAGAACGAGCGTCGCAAGAAGCTCGTTAAGAAGTACGCAGGGCGTTATGCCCGGCTGAAGGCGATCGCAAACGACGAATCCAAGGACGAAACGGAGCGCCTCATCGCGCGGCTGAAGCTCGCGGAAATTCCGCGCAACGGCAATCCGACCCGCGTCCGCAACCGGTGCGAACTCACCGGTCGTCCTCGTGCTTACTACCGCAAGTTCCGGCTTTGCCGTGTCCAGCTGCGTGATCTAGCCAACAAGGGCCTGATCCCCGGCGTCACCAAGTCGAGCTGGTAAGGGGTTTTAGAAATGGCATTGACCGATCCCTTGGGTGATATGCTCACCCGCATCCGCAACGGCCAGCGCGCCAAGATGGACAGCGTTCTGACGCCGGCTTCCAAGCTGCGCGTTCGTGTTCTCGATGTTCTTCAGCGCGAAGGTTACATCCGCGGATATCATGACGAAGCTCTCGGTGCCCATCCGGGCATCCGCATCGAGCTGAAGTATTTCGAAGGCCAGCCGGCCATCAAGCACGTTGCACGTGTTTCGAAGCCCGGTCGTCGCGTCTATTCCGGTTCGAAGGAATTGCCGCGCATCCGTAATGGCCTCGGCATCACCATCGTTTCGACGCCGAAGGGCGTTCTGTCGGACGCCGAAGCGCGCGACCAGAACGTTGGCGGCGAAGTGCTCGCGGAGGTGTTCTGATGAGCCGCACCGGTAAAAAGCCGATCGCACTTCCCGAAGGCGTTACCGCCTCGATCGAAGGTGCTGTCATCGAGGTCAAGGGCCCCAAGGGTTCGCTGACCATGCCGAAGGCTGCCGAAGTCAGCTACACGCTGGAAGACGGCGCTCTCACCGTTCGTCCGACGAACGAAACGAAGCGTGCCCGCTCCTTCTGGGGTATGCAGCGCACCTTGATCCAGAACCTGGTGACGGGCGTGACGCAGGGCTTCACCAAGACGCTCGACATGACGGGTGTCGGCTACCGCGCCAACGCGCAGGGCCAGAAGCTCAAGCTGCAGCTTGGCTACAGCCACGACATCGACATCGACGTGCCGGAAGGCATCGAAATCAAGACGCCGGATCAGACGACGATCGAAATCTCGGGCATCGACCGCCAGGCGGTTGGCCAGATCGCCGCAGAAATCCGCCGTTGGCGTAAGCCGGAGCCCTATAAGGGCAAGGGCATCCGCTATCGCGGCGAGTTTATCTTCCGGAAGGAGGGTAAGAAGAAGTAATGGCCCAGAAGCTTTCAACATTCGAAAAGCGCCGTCAGCGCGTTCGCACGTCGCTTCGTGCACGCGGTGGCCAGCGTCCCCGTCTCTCGATCCATCGTTCGGGTCGTCACATTTACGCGCAGATCATCGACGACGCTGCCGGCAAGACGCTTGCCGCTGCTTCGACCATCGAAAAGGATGCGCGTGCCAAGTCGGGTGCAAACCTCGATGCAGCCGTGCTCGTTGGCAAGGCCGTTGCCGAGCGTGCCAAGAAGGCTGGCGTTACCAAGGTTGTGTTCGATCGCGGTGGCTTTCTGTTCCACGGTCGCGTGAAGGCGCTTGCCGACGCGGCACGCGAAGGCGGATTGGAGTTCTAAATGGCTGACGAAACCGAAAACCAGGGCGGCGCAGTCGCCGTCGAGGCGGCAGCTCCTGAAGCAGAAGGTCGTGGCCGTGGTGGCCGTGGCCGTGGCGGTAATGATCGTGGCCGTGGCGGCCGTGATGGCAACCGTGGTCGTCGTGACGACCGTCGCAATGCGGAAGAAGCTGGCGAAGAGCTGATCGAAAAGCTGGTTCACATCAACCGCGTTTCGAAGACGGTCAAGGGCGGTAAGCGCTTCGGCTTTGCTGCACTCGTCGTTGTCGGCGACGGCAAGGGCCGTGTCGGCTTCGGTCATGGCAAGGCGCGCGAAGTGCCGGAAGCCATCTCGAAGGCGACGGCTGCTGCCAAGAAGGCAATGGTTCGCGTTCCGCTGAAGGAAGGCCGCACGCTGCATCATGACGGCGCAGGTCACTTCGGCGCGGGCCGCGTGACGGTCCGCACGGCTCCGCAGGGTACGGGCATCATTGCCGGTGGTCCGATGCGCGCCGTGTTCGAATCGCTCGGCGTTGCAGACGTCGTGACGAAGTCGATCGGCACGTCGAACCCCTACAACATGATCCGGGCAACCTTTTCGGCACTGACCGAACAGACCAGCCCGAAGTCGGTTGCCCAGCGTCGCGGCAAGAAGATCGCTGATCTTCTGAAGCGCAGCGGTGCCGGCGCAGCGGAAGCCCAGGCTGACGCTGAAGCGGTTACGGAGTAATCCCGATGGCGAAGATCAAGATCAAGCAGACCGGTTCGCCGATCCGTCGGACCAAGGACCAGCGTGCAACGCTCGTCGGCCTTGGCCTGAACAAGATGCACCGTGTGTCGGAACTGGAAGACACCCCCGAAGTTCGCGGGATGATCCAGAAGGTCCGTCACATGGTCGAAGTCATCGGCTAACAGCAAATTGACCGCCCCGGCCTTGACCGGGGCGGTATTTTTCGGGAAGGGGCTATCCTTCCCATCAGCGCGAACATAGCGAAAGCGAGTGCAAGACATGAAACTCAACGAAATCCGTGACAATGAAGGTGCTCGCAAGGGCCGTATGCGCGTCGGACGCGGCATCGGTTCGGGCAAGGGCAAGACCGGTGGTCGCGGCGTAAAGGGTCAGAAGAGCCGTGAAGGCGTCTCGATCGCAGGCTTTGAAGGCGGTCAGATGCCGCTCCACATGCGTCTGCCGAAGCGCGGCTTCAACAACATCTTCGCCAAGGATCACGCTGAAGTGAACCTGGGTGCGATCCAGAAGCTCGTTGATGTCGGCAAGCTCGACATCAAGGCGACCGTGGATCACGCGGCTCTCAAGGCTGCAGGCGTTGCCCGTGGCGGCAAGGACGGTGTCCGTCTTCTCGCCAAGGGTGAACTGACCGCAAAGGTCAACTTCATCGTGGCTGGCGCTTCGGCTGCTGCCAAGGCTGCCGTTGAAAAGGCTGGCGGTTCGGTCGAAGTCATCCACGTTGTGCCGGCAGCTGAAAAGGCCGCCGCCAAGAAGGGTTCGGCCAAGGCCAAGGCGAAAGCCTGAACTAAATTGTCGCAGGGCTTAGACAAGCGCTGACGAACCACTATATGGATCGGCGGGCTGCCCCTCGGGGCAAGACCCGCCGTTCTTTTTCCAGGGGTCAAGATCTCTCATGGCAACTTCCGCCGAACAGACGGCCAGCCTGAACCTTTCGCGGTTTTCGCAGGCGACCGAACTCAAGAGCCGCATCTGGTTCACCATCGGGGCGCTGATCGTTTTCCGCCTGCTCAGCCATGTTCCGCTGCCGGGCATTGACCCCAAGGCACTCGAAACGCTCTTCGCCACGACCAAGGGCGGCGTTCTCGACTTCTTCAACATGTTCTCGGGCGGTTCGCTCCAGCGCATGAGCCTGATCGCGCTTGGCGTGATGCCGTACATTACGGCGTCCATCGTCGTGCAGCTCGGCACCTCGCTGTCGCCGACGCTCGCTACGCTCAAGAAAGAAGGCGAAAGCGGCCGCAAGAAGCTGAACCAGTATACCCGTTTCGGCACTGTCGCGCTGACGATCGTGCAGGGCTATTTCATCGCTGTCGGCCTTGAAAGCTGGGGCGCCAACCAGGGTCTTTCGGCTGTGGTCGAACCCGGAATGCTGTTCCGCGTGGCGTGCGTCACCGCACTTGTGGGCGGTACGATGTTCCTGATGTGGCTGGGTGAGCAGATCACCAGCCGCGGCATTGGCAACGGCATTTCGCTCATCATCATGGCGGGTATCGTCTCGACGCTCCCCAAAACGCTGGCACAGGTGTTTGAAGGTGGTCGCACCGGCACGATGCAGCCCTTGATGGTGCTGGGCATCGGTGGGGGCGTTCTCGCCGTCATTGCCTTTATCTGCTTCATGGAGCGTGCGCAGCGTCGCGTGCTTATCCAGTATCCCAAGCGCCAGACCGCGCGTGGCATGATGCAGGCAGACAAGAGCTTCCTGCCGCTCAAGATCAACACGGCGGGCGTCATCCCACCGATCTTTGCCTCGTCGCTGCTGCTGATGCCGCTGACGATCGTGCAGTTTGCCGGCCAGCGCGCCGCGCAGGACAGCAAGATGGGTGACTTCGTTCTGACGATGACGAACCTGCTGCAGCATGGTTCGCCGCTCTACATGACGCTCTATGCGCTCGGCATCATCTTCTTCTGCTTCTTCTACACGGCGGTTGTGTTCAACCCCGAGGAAACGGCGGACAATCTCAAGCGCTATGGCGGGTTTATCCCCGGCATCCGTCCGGGCAAGAACACCAAGAATTATCTCGACTATGTG
>ENA-UOYA01002167-UOYA01002167.1-activated-sludge-metagenome-genome-assembly--contig:-NODE-2167-length-19436-cov-7.325938_pt1 | contig 19436 bp, 16 predicted proteins | sample MGYA00238163_ERZ764804 | MGnify/ENA primary metagenome ERZ764804 (study PRJEB28919, sample SAMN05720223) | activated sludge metagenome | isolation source: Anaerobic digester | place: Hong Kong... | reverse complement strand
GCCAGCTAAAGTGGGGTCCTAACTCCTTTGTACCACAGCGGAAAGACGTCTCCCGCCGCAGGGTTGAAACCCGGCGCGCCTTGAAAGCCGTCCTCCACTACGCAAGCAGGGCGTGCGCGGCGGCCAGCGCGTCCGGGATCTGCATCCGTTGCGGGCAGTGTTCGACGCACTTGCCACAGGCGGCGCATCCGCGGGCGTCCACCTCCAGCCGTGCGTAGAGATCCCGCGCGCGCCGGAGGTCGCGGTAATCGGTGGCGTAACGCTCGTAACGCAGGATGTCGGCCACCGGCACGTGGTTGGCGCAATGCTCCATGCACGTGTTGCAGAGCCCGCACACCCGGCCCGCGGCGTACGCCGTCATCACTTCGATGGCGCGGGCATCGGAGGCGCGCATGGACTTGCCGGCCCCCGAACAGGTATCGGCGAACTCGTCCAACCCGTTGATCTGGATGACCGCGGCCGTGAGGTCCGTGCCGGTGGTAAGCCACCGCGCCAGGGCATGGTAGGTCGACGTTCCCGCCGGAAACTTCTTCATGAACGCTCGATCCTGCTGCATGCGCCAGGCGCCGCGCGTGGTCTTCATGGCTACGGTGCCGAAGCCTTTGGACCTGGCAAGCGACACCGCGCGATTGATGTCGGCGCCGTCGCCGTACGAGTAGATGAACTGGGCGTGCTCGTACAGGCCGTCTTCCATCACGGCGGTGAGGATTTCAGCCGCGTTCTCGCCGTTCTTCACACGCCAGTTGCCCTTGTAGTTGTGCTGCGACAGGCACAGGTGCTTCACCAGGCCTTCCTTCTTCAACCGTTCAAAGGCCCGGATCATGGCGCGGTTCGATTTCAGCTCGGCCACGTTGTGGTAGCCGAAGTGAAACTGCATGTCGTCGAAATAGCGGAGGCCGCTGCGCCTGACGGCTTCCTTGACGAAGCGGTAGTGCGCCTCCTCGTCGATCTGGCCGGTTTCGTGATTGCCGCGCACGCGGTCCACGGCCACCTGGCAGTAGTGGGCATCGCGGTTCTTCAGGATCGCGGCGGGCGCGGTTCGCGCATCCCAATCGTCGGCTTTATGCCAGAAGTTGATCCCGCACCGGATGCCTGCTTCAGTGGCCTGGGCGTCCCAGGTTCCCGCGCCGACGATGACGGAGATCTCCCGGCCGCTGATGGGCAGCTTGCGGCGGGGAAGGCGGCCAACCTTGGCGACCACCTGGTCGATGGTCTGGGTGGATCGTGCGCATCCGGCGCCCGCCAGTGCGGCAGCGGACGCATGAAGGAACTGGCGGCGTTGCATGGTGCCTCCTTTCCGTTGTTACCTGTTCAACCTTTGCTCGATGGCGCGGGCCAACTCGACCAATCCCGCCGCCACCGCAGGCGCGTCCTCGTATGCGGTCAAGCGCACGAAGCAGGCGCCCTTGCGAAATGTCAGGCTCGTGCCGTAAAGCCGCGAAGCCTCGCCGACGCCGGCGTCCCGGCTACCCGCAGCGGACTCGGATTCAAAAACCTTGCGAGCACCGTCCACAGCCTTCATGAAGTATACGTCGGCCACCGCGTCGATGCGGTTCCTGAATTTGTAAGGGCTAGTCAGCGTGAGTTCGACGCCCGCCTGCAGGTACTTCACGTCGTCGCCGTCGATGTATTCCCAGAGGTTGGCGGCGGTGAATGTGCGAGTCGCTTCGGTCTTGGCCCAGTCCTTGACCGCACCGGTCTCCGGGAACGGACCGGCGGCAGCCGCCGCCTTTTTCTTGTCGCGGCCGAGCAGGATCTGGTTGGTCTTCGAGCGGCTCTCGCCGACGCTGGTCACATAGATGGCAGGGCGGTCCCGCACCGGGCAGGCGTACTCGCACGCGCCACAGCCCACGCAGATGGCCGGGTTCACATAGGGCTGGCGAACGGTCTTGACGCGCCCCTCGGCGTCGTTCACCTGGACCGGCCGCAAATAAATGGCTTTCGGCGAAGTCGGGCACCACTCTTCGCAGACAATGCACTCGGTGGCCATTGACCACGGCAGGCAGCGGCCGTGGTCGTAAAACGCCGTCCCGACGCGGATGGGCTTCCAATCGCCGGCGGCCTTGGCCGCAGCCCAACCTTTTTGCTTCGAGGTGAACTCCCAGATGGCTCCGCTGGGGCAGACCTGGCCGCAAAGTGTGCAGCTCGGCTCACAGTAACCGACGCGCGGCACCAGGACCGGCGACCACAATCCCTCCCAGCCCGCCTGCGCAAGCGTGGGATGCAAAGCGTTGTTGGGGCACACTTTCATGCACTCGCCGCAACGGATGCACCGGGCCAGGAAATGCTTCTCGTCGAGAGCGCCGGGCGGGCGCAGCAGCCGGTCGCTCGGTTCGGCGGCGTAGCCGGTGGTGGCGCGCAGGACGGGCACGGCGGCGGCGCCCGCAACCAAACTCGTAATCGTCTTGCGGCGTCCGGCATCCAGCTTTTCGCGAGTCTCCTCGGTAGAGGGAAAGAACACGAAGCGGATGCCGCTCTCCGGGCAGTCGGCCACGCAGTTCAGGCACAGGTGGCATTCGGGCTTGCGCCACTTGGCCCCGGGGATGGGGTCGTCGCCGCCCTGGCAGTGAAGCAGGCAGCGGTTGCAGTCGGCGCAGTTGGAGCCCTTCTTCTCAAGCCCCAGGATCGACCAGCGGGACACCAACCCCAGCAAGGCTCCCAGCGGGCAGAGCGCGCGGCACCAGAAGCGCGTGATGCGCAGGTTCAGGGCGAGCAGCGTCGCGAAGATGATGCCCAGCGCCACCCCCTGGCGAAAGTAAGGCTGTTTGAAGCTGATGAGCCAGTCCTTCAACACGAAGTGCAGCGCTTCGGCCGCCAGGCGTACGCCGCGCACATCGCTCTTCTGTAAGGGCTCGATGAGGGAATTCACGGCGTAGTTGGCGGCCGGAAGAACCGAGAGCGCCAGGGACCGCACGGCCAGCGAGATCGGGTCGAACCATCCGGCCAGCGCCGAGCCGCACGCGGCCGCGGCCAACACCGCAAACAATATGTAGTACTTGAGCGATTGCCAGCTCCGGTAGCGGTTCGATTCGATGCGCCGCACGCCGCGTTTGGAGTCCGACTTCAAATTGCCGAAAAAATGGTGCAGCGTGCCAAGCGGGCAGATCCACCCGCAAAAGAACCGGCCCAGGAACAGCGTCGGGATGAGGACAATGAGGCTCCAGGCGAGGCCTTTGTACAGCGTCCAGGTGGAGAGCGCCGTCACCAGCGCGGCCAGCGGGTCCAACTGCAGGAACCAGGCCACCGGATAGGGCAGCCGGACGTCGTCTTTTACTGCGTGCAAGGAGCCACGGTACTCGGTTTTGAAGAGCAGGAACAGGAACAGCGCTAGAAAGATGATCTGCGACCATCGCCGCAGCTTCGCCAACCGTTTCATTGAGCGCCTCCCGCGGGCACCATGGGCACGATTCTACAACGCGCATCACGCCCCCGTGTGATTCCCCAACCGCGCCGTTGACTATGCTATGGCCCCGGTTGTACGCTTCCTTTGTCTGGAGAGATCCCTTGGCTTACAACCAGGACATCGCCCACTACACCTGTTACCGCGCGACAGCCCCGATCCGCATCGACGGCAAGCTGGACGAGGTCGATTGGAAGGCGGCGCCCGCTTCCACCCCCTTCGTCGACATTGTCACGGGCAAGACGGCGTGGTTCGATACCCGCGTGCGCCTGCTGTGGGATGAACGCTGTCTCTATTTCGGATTCAGCGCCGAAGAGACCGACGTCTGGGCCACGCTGACCGAGCGCGATTCGAAGATCTGGCTGGATAACGACCTGGAAGTTTTCATCGCCGGCCCCGACGCCTACTATGAATTCGAGATCAACGCGCTCAACACCATTTACGAGGTGTTCTGGATCTGGCAGGACATGTACCGCGAGGGGAGCCCTTACAACGTGCCGGAGTGGGATCCGGCCGGCCGCCGTTTGATGATTATCGACGGCATCGGCGGGCATGTCCACCCGCGCGGCAAGCGCAACGGCTTCCTGGATTGGGACTTCCCCGGGCTGCGGCACGCGGTCCACGTGGACGGGGTCCTGAACAGCCGGCAGGGGAAAGACCGCGGCTGGAGCGTGGAGCTGGCTTTCCCGTGGGAAGGGATGCGCTGGCTCGCGAGCGGCCGCCCGCTGCCGCCCAAAGACGGCGACGTCTGGCGCATCGATTGCTCGCGTTTTCAGCAGATCGGTCCCCGAGGCGAGCGCCTGGATCCGGGGGCCGGATGGACATGGAACCGGCACGGTCATTACGACTCCCATATTCCTGAAACGTTCACATTCGTCCACTTTTCCAGCCAACCGGTGCGCCCCGCCGGTTCCGAAAAGCCGGTATAATCGGCATGCCGATGCTTGAAGCGTTTGGTCAGTCCGACTGTGGCTGCGTGCGGCAGAACAACGAGGACTCGTTCCTGATCGCGCCCGATCTGGGCCTCTACGTGGTGGCCGACGGGATGGGGGGCGCGGCGGGCGGAGAAGTTGCCTCGCGTCTTGCCATCGAGGCCATCGAACAAGTTGTCCGCGCCAGCTCCGAACGCTCCGCCGCAGTGCTCGTCAGCGCTCTCGAGGATGCGAATCTCCGGGTGTCCGAGATCGCCAAAGCCGAGCCGTCGCTCGAGGGGATGGGCACCACAGTGGTGGCGGCGCTGGAAGCTTCGGGCGAACTTCTCATCGCCAACGTCGGGGACAGCCGGGCCTACGCCGTCCGCGACGGCGAACTCAAACAAATCACCACCGATCAAACCTGGGTGGAGGAAGTTGGGCGCCGTCTGGGCCTCACCGCGGAGCAGCTCCGCCAGCATCCCATGCGGCACATGCTCACGATGGTGGTCGGCATCGGGGAGACACTCCGTGTCCAGACCGCCCGCCTTCCCCTCAGCCCAGGGCTGACCGTATTACTTTCGACAGACGGCCTCCACGGGGTGGTGGATACCTCCAAACTCACGGCGGTAATAAAAAACGAGATAAGTTTGTCCTCCCAGGCGCACTACTTAATCGAAGCGGCTCGCCAAGCCGGCGGTCCCGACAACATCACCGTCGTGCTGTTGCGCGTCACCGAATAGGCGCCGAACCACAAGCAGCCGCTCGAGGTGTCTTTGTATGCACGCCTGGAGTCGTAGGCTGTTGAGTCTTGGTTTGGCCTCCGCTGTTGCCGCGCAAACCGCGCCGGCGCCGCCAGCGGGCGGCGCGCACGAAGCTGCCATCCTGCAAATCCGCGTGGTGGATGGGGAAGGCGCGGTGCACACGGCCGGAACGCGCGCCTCGCGCGGGCTGGTCCTGGAAATCACGGATGAAACCGGCAAACCGGTCAGCGGCGCGGCGGTGAATTTCCGTCTTCCAGATGAAGGGCCGGGCGGTGTCTTCGCCAACGGGATGAAGACCGAAGTGATCATCACGTCCTCCGACGGCCGCGCTGCGCTCTGGGGCATGCAGTGGAACCGTGTCGAAGGTCCGTTCCAGATTCGCGTGACGGCGGCCAAGGGACAGGCGCGCGCGGGCACAGCGGTGTCCCAGTACCTGTCTCAAGCCGCGGCGCGGAAACAGACTGGCGGAGACGGTACGAAGCCGGCCGCCGTGGCGGGAAAGTCCCACGGCAAGTGGCTTTGGATCGGCCTCATAGCAGCAGGGGCGGTGGGCGGCGGTATGGCGGCCGGCATGTCGAAGAGTCCGAAGGCGGATGCGGCCGGCGCTTCGACATCGCCGTCGCTCAGCGTCGGCGCGCCCAGCATCACGGTGGGGAAACCTTGATTATGCGTAGAGCGTTCTTATTCCAACTCCTTCTCGGAGCAACGATTCTGGCCGCGCAGGCTCCGCTGGACCGGCCTCGCATCGGATACCTCGCCGATCACGGCGGCGCGTTGCGTCCCCTGTACGGTACGGCGGCCAACTTCATCCTCGGCGAGCCGTTACTCGGCGGCGTTGTTTCCTGCGCTTCCTCGGATACATCGGCGCTGGTGAAGACTGCGGACGAGGTGATCTCTATCGGAGCCGCCGGAAAAACACTCAACCGTTGGGCCGCGCCGGGCGAGGATGCTCTATTTGCCTTTTACGCCGATGGCGCTCCCGCTCTCGTATACATCCGCGAGAGCCTTCAGCTCACACGGGTGGTGGAAGACCGGCTGGAAACCATGCCGGTCGACGCGGAGCGGTTGGGCGGCGAAGTAGCCGCCATCGCCGCGCCGGATCGTTTCCATGCGCTCGTTGCCGTGACGCGAGGCGACCAGATCTGGCTGGTCGCCATTTCGACCGAAAGCGGCGAAGTGACCGGAGAGCGGTTGCTGGCCGGAGTCACCGGACGCGTTCATCTGCTTGAAGACGGAAGCGCGCTGTTTACGGAGAACGGCGACCTGGTATGGCGCGCCAATGACGGCGCCGAAAAGCGCTTCCCGCTGGCGGGGGAGATCCGCTCGTTTGCGCCGCTGGGCGCCGGTTGGGTGGCAGTCGCTGTCCAGCATGACGGCGTGCCGGGCCTCACCCGTTACGGGTTGCGCCTGGACGCGGGCCGGGAAGGAATCTATCAATTGCCGGAGGCTGCCCAATGATGCGCCGCACGCTGTTGTCCGCCTTGTTGCTGCCCCTGGCGGCCCTGGCTGAACTGCGGTTGACGATAGTGGAGCAAGGGGTGGAACGCTCCGTGGGCGCTTACTACCAGGTGGGCGCCACGGCGGTGGGCGATCCGCTGGATCTCAGTTTCCGGATACGCAACACCGGCGCCGCAGCCGAGATGCTGCGGACGCTTTCGGTGAGCGGGATCGGGTTCACGCTGCCCTCGGTGCCCTCGCTGCCCGTATCCTTGCCGGCGGGTGCGGCACAGAACTTCGTGGTCCGCTTCCAGCCCAGCGCCTACGGCTCGTATAGCGCCAACCTCGTTTTCAATAATTCCTCCACCATCCTGTTCGGCACGACCACTGCGGCCGCGAGCGCGGAACTGGTCAACGGCGCCCAAACGGCGGAGCTTTACGCAGGAAGCTGCATCGACTTCGGGCGCGTCGTACGGGGCGCGCGCGCCATGCGACGCATACGGCTGGAAAACCGCACCACGGTGAAACTCGCCGTGGCCAGCATAACGGTGGAGGGTGGCGGATTCACGGGACCGGCCGGAGTCTCCACGCCGCTCGCGCTCGAGCCTCAAGCCACAGCGGAGTTCGACCTCACCTTCGAACCGTCCGCGGCGGGCACCTTCGACGGTGTTCTGCGCGTGGACTCGCGTACGTTCCTGCTGCGCGGCACGGGGGCCGATCCGCCGCTGCCCAGGCCTCTGATCGAGCTTGGCTCGGCGACGCCCGCCAGTTCGCAGCAGGTCCCGCTCGCCATCCGTTTCGCCTCAGCCGCACCTTCGAGCGGCACCGGTGAATTGCGCGTGGAGTTGCGCACGGCAACGCCCAGCGATGTCGACCCGGCCGTCTTGTTTCCCTCCACAGGAACTCGCTTCGTGACCTTCACGGTGAAAGAGGGAGAAAACGTGGCACGCTTCAACGGGCAGACGTCGCTGTTGTTTCAGACCGGCACCACGGCGGGCACTCTGGTCTTCACGGCAAAACTGGGCGACTACACGGAAACGGCGTCGGCCACCATCGTGCCGGCCGTCGTGGGCGTGGATTCCGTGCGCGGCCTGCGGGGCGGCAGCGCGCTCGAGGTCCAGGTCACCGGATACGACAACACGCGGTCGCTGGCAAAGCTCGCTTTCACGTTTTACGACAAATCAGCGAGGGTGGTGCAGCCCGGACAGATGACCGTCGATGTCACGACGGCGTTCCGGAATTACTTCGCGGCGTCGCAGAAGGAGAGCGGCGGAGTCTTCCTGCTGCGCGCTGTATTTCCCGTGTCGGGCGATTCGAGCGGAATTGGCGCGGTGGATGTCGAGCTGACGAATTCGAGCGGCGTGGCGCGTCCGGCGCGCGTCCAGTTTCCCTGAGGCCCACGCGGGCTTTATCCTCGAAATATGAAGCCGGTGGCGTTGACCATCGCCGGCTCCGACCCCAGCGGAGGGGCGGGGATCCAGGCGGACCTCAAGACCTTCCATCAGTTCGGCGTTTATGGCGAAGCCGTCGTGACGCTCCTGACGGTGCAGAACACGGTGCGTGTCAGCCGCGTCGAGTGCGTGAGCGCCGGACTGGTTGCCGAGCAGGTCCGCGCCGTAGTCGAGGACATACGGCCGCTGGCGGCCAAGACCGGCGCGCTCGGCGGCCGCGCGACTGTTGACACGGTGGCCGAGCTTGCGGGGGAATTCAGCTTTCCGCTGGTTGTTGACCCGGTGATGATCAGCAAGCACGGCGCGCCGCTGATCGCGGAAGACGCGCGCGCGGCTGTGCGCGAAAAGCTCATCAAGCGCGCCTATCTCGTGACCCCGAATCTGGCCGAGGCCGAGGCGCTGGCGGGCTTCCCGATCCTCGATGGGAACGATATGCGCCGCGCCGCGGAGGCGCTGGTCCGCCTGGGGGCGCACGCAGCGCTCGTGAAAGGCGGGCATCTAGAAGGGCCGGCCGCGGACGTGCTCTTCGATGGAACGGGATTCCACGAGTTCCTCGCGCCACGCATCGATACGCCGCACACGCACGGCACCGGATGCACCTATTCGGCGGCGATCGCAGCAGCACTGGCGTTGGGCGCGCCCCTGGTCGAAGCCGTGTCGCGCGCCAAAGCCTTCATCACCGAAGCCATCCGGACGGCGCCCGGACTGGGGAGCGGCTCAGGTCCCGTGAACCATCACGCCGCGGTTGCCCCGGCTTCCATTCCCCGCGCAAGTGTTTGATATTGGGAGTGCGGCGCCGTCGGGCCGCAAGGTGGTCCTCTCATGAAACCCACAAGCAGACGCTTTGCGGTTGCCGCCATGGCGGCGCTCCTGATCGGACACGGATGGATCGCCCGGCCCGCCTTGGCCGGGACGGGCATCACGTCGCCCGAGAGCTTCTTCGGATTCCGGCTCGGCAGCGACCGGAAAATGGCGCGCTGGGACAGGATCGTGGAGTATTTCGGCGTGCTTGAAAAGGAGAGCGCGGGACGTTTGAAGGTCGTCAACATGGGGCCCACGACCATGGGCAACCCGTTCCTGGTGGTGGCCATCTCGTCGGCGGGTAACCTCTCCCAGTTGGAGCGCCTGCGCGAGGTAAACGCGCGCCTCAGCGACCCGCGGGGCATCCCGGAGCCGGAGATCCGCAAGCTCGTCGGTGAGGGGCGGGCGGTGATCATCCAGTCCATGAGCCTGCACGCCAGCGAGATCGGCGGCACCCAGATGGCGCCGGAACTGGCTTACGACCTGCTCGCGCGCGGAGACGACGAGACCCGCCGCATCCTCGACAACGTGATCTTCTTCATGGTGCCCAGCTTCAACCCTGACGGCCAGATCATGGTCACGGATTGGTACAACAAGACGCTCGGGACCGAATACGAAGGGTGCAGCCTGCCCTGGCTCTTCCACAAGTATGTGGGCCACGACAATAACCGCGACGCATTCCAAACCAACATGGTGGAGTCGCAGTACATGGCCAAACTGATGCTCCGCGACTGGGTCCCCCAGGCTTACGTGGACCATCACCATCAGTATTCTTACGGCGCACGCATCTATCTTCCGCCTTACTCGGAACCCATTCGCCCTTACGCCGATCCGCTGCTGTGGAGGGAAATGAGCTGGTACGGCGCGCACATGGCGTACAAGGAAGAGGAGGCCGGAAAATCCGGTGCTCTGAACATGGCCTCCTACCCCGGCTGGGGACACTTCGGCTTTCACTGGATGACGCCGTTCCACAACATCGCGGGCATGCTGACCGAGTCGGCGCACGCCAAGATGGCCACGCCCATCTACGTTCATCCCGACCAGCTCAAAGGCGGCGGCCGCGGCTTGCCCACCTACGACGTCCAGACGACATTCCCCAATCCCTGGCCGGGCGGCTGGTGGCGCCTGCGTGACATCGTGGAGCGCCAGAAGATCGCTGCCTGGGCCGTCCTGGACCTGGCCGCCCGCAACAAAGACACGGTGCTATGGAACGCTTATCTGAAGGCGAAGCGCCAGACTGAGCGGGGCGCCGCGGGCAAACCCACCGCCTATGTGATCCCGGCTACGCAGCACGATCCGCTGACCGCGGCCTTGATGGTGAATAAGCTGCTCGGCCAGGGAATTGAGGTCCACCAGGCTCCGCGCGGCTTCACGACTTCCGGCGGCACGACCTATCCGGCGGGATCCTGGGTGGTTTCGATGGCGCAACCCAAGATGGGCGTGATCCGCTACCTGCTCGGCCGCACCTTTTACCCGGACAACGACTGGACCCGCTCCCGCGACGGCTCTCCGCTTTCGCCGTACGACCTTGCCACCGATACCATGTTCGAGTTCATGGGCGTGCGTGTGGATCCCCTCGACGAACCCATACCGCTCGCCGGTTTGACGAAGGTGCCTGCTCCGCTCGAACCCGCCGGGAACGTGGCTCGCGGGAGCGCGGGTTACATCTTCGACGGCCGTCTGAACGAGAGCTTCAGGGCCCTGAATCAACTTCTGTCTCAGGGCGTGAAAGTGCAAAGAGTAGCTTCAGCTCAGGCCGGGTTGCGGCCGGGCGACTTCGTGGTGTCCGACGCGCCGCAAGACCTGCTGGCGGCGGTAGCCCGCCGGACGGGCGTCGATTTCCGGCCGCTCGAGCAAAGTGTTGACGCGCCCGAAGTCCGGCGCTTGCGCGTTGGCGTGTATCAGCGCTACCGTGGCGGCAGCACCGACGAGGGCTGGACCCGCTGGCTGCTCGAGCAGTTCGGGTTCCCCTACGCCACGCTGTTCGATGCCGACGTCAAGAAACCGGGCCTCAACGAACGCTGCGATCTCGTGATTCTGCCCAACGACTCCGTGGCGTCCATCACGGGCGAGCGGAGCGCGAGAGAAGCGCTCGCGGAGGAAGCCTGGCCACCCGAGTACCGCAGCGGCCTCGGTAGCGAAGGTGTCGCCGCGCTGAAAAGTTTCGTGCAAAAGGGCGGAACGCTCGTTACCCTGGGCGATGCCTCCCGCTTTGCCGTCGAGAAGCTCGGTCTGAGCTTGCGCGACGTCACCGCGGGCAAGAGTTCCAAAGAGTTCTGGTGCCCCGGTTCCACTCTGCGGGTGAATGTGGATTCCAAACACCCGCTGGCTTACGGGATGCCCGCTGAAGCGATTGCTACCTACCTGGGCGGCAACCCGGCCTTTGAGATCCTGCCCGGCCTCCACAGCGAGCGTTATGAGACGGTGGTCCGGTACGCCGGAAGCGATCTCCTGCGCAGTGGGTGGCTGATTGGCGAACGCACCCTGGCGGGAAAAGCCGCCATGGTTCAGGCCCACTACGGTGAGGGACGCGTGATCGTGATCGGGTTCAGGGCGCAGCATCGCGCCCAAACGTGCGGCACCTTCAAGCTTCTGTTCAACGCCCTGGTGCGTTGAGGCTGCGATCCGGCCGCTGTTGTACGATCAAGCCATGGAGGGCGCGCTCTCGAACGGGTTGCCCCGGCTTACGACTCTCGGGAACCGGATTGTCAGGGCGGACACCAAGGCCGAGGTCATGCTGCGCGGCCTGAACCGCTCCGGACTGGAGTACTCCGAGCCGGACGAACAGGGATTCCTCTCGGCGGCGGAAATCTCGCGCGCCGAAATCCGGACGATCGTCAACGAATGGGGAGCGAACGTCATGCGGCTGACGTTCAACCAGGATTGGGTCTTGCACGGGCGCGGTAATTGGACCGCGGAGAGCTACCGCGCGGCGCTGGACCAGGTGATCCGCTGGACCTCCGAATGCGGCGCGTATACCATCCTCGACCTGCAATGGCTCGACGCGGATCATCCTTACGGCGGAGGCCGCAACTTCGTGGCTCCCCTGCCGAACATGCAGAGCCTGGAATTGTGGAACGTGCTTGCCACGCGTTACCGCGACGAGCCTGCCGTCCTGTATGACATCTTCAACGAACCGCACGACCGCCTCCCGGACGATCCCTATCCGCTCAACCGCGAGGACGGAACCACTTACCCGGCTGAAAAGTACAGCGTGACCATGGAGGACTGGCAGCCGTGGGCGCGCCGGCTGATTCAAGCCATCCGCGACGCCAATCCCGATTCGCTCGTTCTCGTCAGCGGCATCAACTGGGGCTATGACCTCCGCGGCATGCCCATGGACATTCCGAATCTGGTGTACTCCACCCACGTCTACCCGGTGAAAGGCTGGGATTGGGAGGGAGCGTTCGGACACCTGGCGGCCACGGCGCCGGTGTTCGCCGCCGAATGGGGCGGAGATGACGGCGACCTCAGGTGGGGGAAGAAACTGGCCGCCTATTTCGACCGCCTCGCAATGGGGTGGACAGCATGGAGCTGGCACAACGATCCGCTCATTGTGCGGAAGTACGCCCCCACTCCGTTCGGCGAGATCGTCCGGTCCCGGCTTTCCTAGCGGCGCACAATCCGCGCCGGGATTCGCTAAGATCGCAGTCAAATCTCTGGCACGGGGAGGGTACATGGGGACCGAACATCGGAGCGACAAGGTGGTGACCAAGGGTGCTTCTTTTCCACTGGGAGCGACGCTTTGCGACGGAGGCGTCAACTTCGCCCTTTACTCCAAACACGCAAGCGAGGTTTTCCTGCACCTGTTCGACACGCCGGACGGGGAACCCACCGACGTCATTCGCCTCGAGAACCGCGAGAGGTTCATCTGGTTCGCGCGGGTGGAAGGCCTGAAGGCCGGCCAGCTTTACGCTTACAAGGTTAACGGCGAGTATCGCCCGGATTGGGGGCTGCGCTTCAACGGCGCGAAGCTGTTGCTGGATCCGTACGCTAAAGCTGTTACCGGCAAGTTCCGCAACGTGGATAACCTGTTGCTGCCTTACGACCTCCGGCCGGGCGCGGGAGACCGGCTGCTCGACGTACGCGACAACTCGGCGGTCGTGCCGAAGGGCATCGTGATCGACGACGCGTTCGACTGGCAGGGCGTCCGCTCGCCCGACCTCGGATTGGAGCAGCTGGTCATCTACGAGGTACATGTGAGGGGATTCACGGCGCACTCGTCTTCCGGTGTGAGTTCTCCGGGAACCTACCTGGGATTCATCGAGAAGATCCCTCATCTCACCGGGCTGGGCGTGAACGCGGTGGAACTGCTGCCCGTCCACGAGCACTACGTGGACGACTTCTTGATCGACCGGGGCCTGACCAACTACTGGGGCTACAACTCGATCGGTTTCTTCGCCCCGGAATTCTCCTACTGCAGCAGGCGGGCGCCCGGTTGCCAGGTCGCCGAGTTCAAGGCGCTGGTGCGCGAGCTGCACCGGGCCGGCATCAAGGTCATTCTCGATGTGGTCTACAACCACACCGGCGAGGGGAACGAGATGGGCCCCACGATGTGTTTCCGGGGCGTGGACAACCTCTCCTACTACGGCCTCACGGGGCCTCCCGGCGCGCCCCAACGCTACTATCTGAACTACACGGGCTGCGGCAACAGCCTCAACTTCGACAGCCCGCCCGTCATCCGGCTGGTCATGGACAGCTTGCGCTACTGGTTCGAAGTTATGCACGTGGACGGGTTCCGGTTCGACCTCGCTTCCGTGCTCGGCCGCACCGAGGATGGCTCTTTCCGTCCGACGGCGGCCTTCTTCGACACCGTTTCGCAGGATCCGGCGCTGAACCGCGCCATCATGATTGCGGAGCCGTGGGATATCGGCACCTACCAGGTCGGCAACTTCCCGGTGGACTGGTCGGAGTGGAACGGCCGCTTCCGCGACACAATGCGGCGTTTCGTGAAGAGCGACCCCGGGCAGCTGTCCGAGCTGGGGTGGCGCATCACGGGGTCGGCGGACCTCTACGGCGAGGACGGCCGTTCGGCGTACAACAGTGTGAACTTCATCACCTGCCACGACGGTTTCACGCTCCACGACTTGGTCTCCTACGACGGGAAGCACAACGAGCCGAACGGCGAGAACAACCGGGACGGTGCCGACGACAACAATTCGTGGAACTGCGGCGCGGAGGGAGAAACCGGGGACCCCGCCGTGCTGGCGCTCCGCAAGCGCATGATGAAGAACCACGTGTGCGGTCTGCTGTTTGCTTGCGGGACGCCCATGATACTGGGTGGCGACGAGTTCGCGCGAACGCAGCGGGGCAACAACAACGCCTATTGCCAGGACAACGACATCAGTTGGTTCGACTGGAGCCTGGCGTCGCGTAACAGTACCCAGGTCGAATTCTTCCGCAAGGCCATCGCGTTCACGCGCCGCTTCCCGGTCCTGCAACGGCGGAAATTCCTGCTTGGCAAGGATCTGGACGCCGATGGCGTACCGGACCTCGCCTGGTTCGCGCCCGACGGTGGGGAATTGCGCTGGCAGGACCAGAACGCGCGAACGTTGTGCTACCAGCTTGACAGCGGCTTGGATGGGCCCCGGCCCGAGGTCGACCGGCTGTTCTTCATCCTGAACGCTCACTGGGAGCCGCAGTGGGTGAAACTGCCGGCCCTGGAGCCGCGCCGGTCCTGGCACCGCGCCATCGATACCAGCCTCGCCGGCGGCGAGGACTTCGCGGAATCCGGAGAAGAGATCCGCATCGACCCTCCGGATCACTACATCACTAATCCGCGCACCACGGTGGTGCTCATCTCCCGCTGAGATTCAGCAGGCTGGAGTCAAACCGCCACCGGCGCGCGACCCAACTCGTGCGGCACTACGCAGGTGAGAAGGGCCGCATGAAAGCCGATTCCCGCCATCACGCCGTCGAGGCTCTTATTCAGCATCCAGCGGCTGGCTCCAACCCAAGCCGGCAGGAGCCGGTGTTTACGAAGCAAGACGCGCAAAGAGCTTGTCGCGGGCGGCTTCGGAGAGGGTCAGGACAGCAGGGTGCTTGAGCTTGCGCTCCACAGAGATGGCGTAAAAGCGCTCTTCCAGCGAATCGGGGTGACCTATGACGCCGACTTTGTAATGCTCTCGCACTTCGTTCTCGATCGCGGCCGGAGCGGGAAAGACGCCCGCGCCCCCCTGTCCGAAGGTCTTCATCAGCGCCCGGTCCTTGAACTCGCCCACTACCCTGGGCCGGATCTTCACGGATTCGAACCACTGCTCCAACCCGCGCCTGAGAGCGGATCCTTCGGCCGGCATCAGGAACGGCGCCCCGTCCAGAGAGGCGGGGAAGTTCTTGCGGTAAACCCCTGCCAATGCGGGCGCACCGAACAGCGTCACCTTGCATGCGCCCAGCAGATGGTTGAAAGCCTTGACCCGCGCGGCGGAAGTGAGGGGCGTTTCGGAGAGCACCACGTCCAGCCGGTGTTCGGCGAGTTCGCCTAACAGCCTCTCGGACGCATCCTCGTGACAAATCAGTTGCACCGGCTCAGGCATCGACAGCAGAGGTTCGAGTACGCGGTAGGCAATCATTTTGGGCACCAGGTCGGAAATCCCGACCAGGAACCGCAGCGCCCGGCCGCGAGGCTTTCCCTTCAGCGCATCCTGCAACTCACGTCCGAGGCCGAAAATTTCGTCCGCGTACCGGAAAACCAGTTGTCCCACCTCGGTCATGACGAGGCCCCGGCCGGCCCTCGTGAACAGCTTCTCTCCCAGTGTTTCCTCGAGGAGACGCAACTGGCCGCTGATGGTCGGCTGGGCAAGATGCAGCTTCTGGCAGGCTTTGGCTATGCTGCCTTCCCTGGCCACCGTCCAGAAGTACAGCAGGTGGTGGTAGTTGAGCCACTCCATACCGCCACTATACATCGGCTTCCGCGATGGAGATGAACCAACAGATATATTTCCCGATGTAACCATGCCGCGGTCCGGCTTCTTTACCGAGGCGGAGATCATGGTGTGGAAACGGCCTTTTTCAACTGCGGCTCGGCCCTCTTCGGCCTGCGCGGGCCGAAGAGGGCCTCTGCCACAATGAATCGCCACGGGATTGCACGGTCTCGAATAGCGCGGGCTACTCGGAGGCCCCCGCAGGCGTCTTGTCCAAAATGGACACCATGGATGGACCGCTCACTTCTTGCATCCGGAAGGCGAGGTACACCAGAGCGACCAACCCACCTTTCCAGAGCATCACGCCTTCCAGAAGAGCGAGCTCCCGGTTGACGGCAGCCGCGAACGCGGACGCCAGGCAGACTGCCACCACGATCATGGCCATCACATTTCCGATTGCCTTCAACATTGTTCCAGTTCCTCCTCTGCGGATTTGCTACACCTGGATGGATGCACGCGGCGTGATATCGGTTAATAGAAAATCTCACACCAATACATCGGCATAACCGAACCCTGTGCGCGGATGCCGTTGTTGCGGAACGCCATGCCCATTCAAAACACGGGGTTACCCTCGGCGGTGAAATTAAGCATCCGCTCGAGCACCGCGCGTACCTACTCTACACCCCCTGACCGGAGGTAGTTCCGCGAAAATGAAGTGCCCACACCAGCTTCCGGCTGGGATTAAACTGCATCCAAGGAGGCTTTTTATGACAAGATCCCGACGCGCATTCGGCGCGGCCCTGGCCGGCGCCGCGATTCCAGCCGCCGCCAAGGCGCAGCCTGCCGCCGCGCCGCAGAAGAAGGTGCATTACCGGGGAGGCAAGAAACCGGCCAAAACGCCGCTGTTTTCCGGCGCGGTGAGCTACGGCAACCTGCTGTTCATCGCCGGCAAGGGCGCGCACTTCGAAGGCGACATCAAGGCGCACACCAAGCACGTGCTCGACGAGGTTCAGAAGGAACTGGAGAGCGCAGGCTCGTCGATGGAAAAAGTCCTGAAGTGCAATGTTTATCTCAACGACCTGAAGGACTACGACGGCATGAACGAAGTCTTTCGAGGCCGGTTCGGCGATGAGCCGCCGGTGCGCACCACGATCGCGGCTGCGGGCGGCATCCCGGGCAAATCGCTGGTCGAGATCGACGTGATCGCCTACATCTAAACAGCGCTTTTCAAGATTCCGGCGACGCGGCGCGCGACGATCTCCGCGTCGCCGGGCTGCATCATCCACACGCCGAAAACCAGTTCCCTGGAGTTGGTCGACGGGCAGGCCTCTATGGCGGGGTCGCCCTCGGCAAGCCGGCGCTTGACTTCGAGGGGCGTCACGCGCACGACGTCCGCGTCCCAGCGGATCTTGAGATGCGGAACGTGATTGGCCACCGGCGGCACGTGGACTTCGGTTTCCACGCTCTTCACTTTCTTCACGGCGCGCGCGATGGTTTCCGCGCGGCGCTCCCATTCGCGCCAGTCGGCGGCGTGGTCGCGCTTCATGTAGAGTTCCAGCGCCACCAACATCCCCAGCATCTCCTCCTTGTTCACCTTGTTGCTGCGGGCGATGGTGTCGGAGTGCGGTGAAGTATTGAGGCGGGCGGCTTCGATGAGGTCCTTCCGCCCCAGGAGCAATCCGGCGCTTTGCGGGCCGCGGATGCCCTTGCCTCCCGAAAAGCAAACCAGGTCGAAGCCCAGCTTGAGGTAGCGGGAGAGGTTTTCTACCGGAGGCAACACGTCGGCCGCATCGGCGAAGGTGGGAACGCCGTGCTTCTTGCCGAGAGCGGTCCAGTCGGCGGCCGAGATCTGTCCTCGCGGCTCCGCGTCGCAGTAGAAGTGCATCGAAACAGTGCTGGGGCCGATGGCTCGCTCGGCTTCGTCGGCGGTCTCGATTTCGACCATGCGCACCCCCGTAGCGCGTACCGAATGATCGTAAGCGTAGCGATGCCTCTTCTGGACGAGCACTTCGTTCTTCATGCCCGTGAGATCGGGAATCCGGCGTATCTTCTCCGGATCCGTGCCTGTGATGCAGGCCGCGGTGCCCACCAGCAACGCTCCCGCCGCGCCGGAGGTGACCATGGCCGCTTCCGCGCCGGTCATCGAAGCGATGCGCGCGCCGACCGCATCCTGCAGCTTCGTCAAGTGTACGTAATGGCTGGAAGCGTAACGCATCGCGTCCAGCACCTCCTCTGGCATCAGCGAGGCTGTAAGCGCCGTGTAAGTGCCGGCGGCGTTGATGAAAGGCTTGACTCCGAGATCCTTGAGGTAGTCCGGAACGCGCTTCTTCTTCCTGGACGAGGCGGCCCACGCGGGAAGCGCGGCGCTTAGCAGCGGGATGCTCGCGAGCGACTCGACCAACGTCCTGCGGCTGAACATACTTGACCTCCTCTCGTTATTACTAGAACATATCATCTAATGACTCTACGGAACGCTTTGCCGGGATTTGTCGTGCTGGCTGCGTGCGTCCTCGGCGCACAGGCCGCGGAGTGGGATCTTCTCATCAAAGGCGGGCGGGTGATCGATCCGAAGAACAAGATCGACGCGACGCTCGATGTGGCCATCGCCAAGGGCAAGATCGCGCGCGTGGCCAAGGATCTGCCGGCGGACCAGGCCGCCCGCATTGTCGACGCGGCGGGACTCTACGTCGTGCCCGGCCTCATCGACCTTCACGCGCATGTTTATGCGGGAACCGGCATCAAGGCGCTCACGGGAGACAGCAGCGTCTATCCGGATCCGCTCTCGTTCCGCTCCGGCGTTACCACCATGGTGGACGCCGGCACATCCGGGTGGAATAACTTTCCGGACTTCCGCCAGCGCGTCATCGACCGCGCCAGAACCCGCGTGCTGGCCTTCATCAATATCGTTGGGGACGGCATGAGCCCGGCTGGCGAAGACGATCCAGCGACCATGCGTCCTGAGGAAGTGGCGCGAGTGGCCAAAGAGAACCCCGGCATTGTAGTCGGCGTGAAGACGGCTCACTACAAGGCCGCCGGTTGGCACTCCATCGACAACAGCGTGGAGGCGGGCAAACTCGCCAACCTGCCCGTGATGGTGGATTTCGGGACCCTCACGCCCGAGCGCACGCTGGAGGCTTTGCTCACGGAGAAACTGCGCCCCGGCGACATTTACACGCACTGCTACAGCGGCCTTCGCGGCGAGCTGACGCCGGAAGGAAAAGTGAATCCCGCCATGATCGCCGGGCGCAAGCGCGGCGTGCTGTTCGACGTGGGCCACGGCGCGGGCAGCTTCAACTGGAACATCGCCGTGCCGTTCATGCAACAAGGCTTCGCTCCGGATTTCATTTCAACGGACTTGCACACGGGAAGCATGAACGCCGGCATGAAGGACATGCTCAACGTGATGTCGAAGATGCTGAATCTCAGCATGCCGCTTACCGAAGTGATCCGCACCTCCACCTGGGCTCCGGCACAGATCGTCCGGCACCCCGAGATAGGCCACCTGAGCGAGGGCGCCGTCGCCGACGTGAGCGTGCTGCGCCTGGACGAAGGCGCGTTCGGATTCATCGATTCATCCGGCGCGCGCAATGCCGGTAACCGCCGGCTGGCCGCCGAAGTCACCATCCGCAATGGCGTAGTCGAATGGGACTTGAACGGCCGGGCGGCCACGGATTGGACGAAGTTCCGCTATCGGAATCGCAAGCGGTAAAGAGCTGGGGCAGGTTATGGCGCGGCGCGCCGGAAGCCGCTGGCAAAAAACTCTTGACGGCAACTTTGGGGTCGCTTATAATTATTCCACTTAATCGGTTTAG
>ENA-UOYA01002166-UOYA01002166.1-activated-sludge-metagenome-genome-assembly--contig:-NODE-2166-length-19439-cov-9.564693_pt1 | contig 19439 bp, 21 predicted proteins | sample MGYA00238163_ERZ764804 | MGnify/ENA primary metagenome ERZ764804 (study PRJEB28919, sample SAMN05720223) | activated sludge metagenome | isolation source: Anaerobic digester | place: Hong Kong... | reverse complement strand
GCCCCGGTGACGAGCCGGGGCAGGAGGACGAAAGACACGGAGGAGTTAAACAAGGAAAGTAAACCCTCTTTTTTGTCTGTCAATTGCATTATATCATAATGTGTGATACAGTGCAATAGGGGACGATGTAATAGGGATAGGGGCATGGAGACTGAATAAGAACTTAACAAACAAGGAGTTAAGCATGGAAAGGAACAGTTTTGTTTTCTACCTCTCGTTTTACGAAGCCCTGGAACATCTTCAGGGCGAATCGTATATCCGTGTCATGAAAGCCGTAATGCGCTATGCCTTCTTTGGCGAAGAACCAACAGGCATTGAATCGGTTGAGTTGGTAGTATGTGAACCGAAGCTAGGATATGCTGGTAGGCTGGATCGAGTTGCGGTGATTAACGGGCATAGGTTTATACTGGATATCAAAACAGGGGAGAAGCAGCCCTGGCATAGGCTCCAGCTCGGGGCGTATTTTATCGCTTACAAGAAAGCGGAGAAAATCGCAAGTGTACATATACTAAAAACGGGTAAGTATAAGTTTTACGAATACGATGCCGTTGATGCGGTGACTGAATGGATGGAAATACTTGAGCTGATAAAAAAAGCACGGGTACCAGCTAGGAGGTGAAGCCAGTGCCCGTTCTATAATATAGTGCAGAAAAAAATATTTGTCAAGGCTATTGACAAAATAATTATGATGAGTTATATTTACAGTGTCAATATCGGGCGGGTATTGACGGATATGCTGAGTAGAAGCATAAATCAGAGGCTTTAGTGATCCCAGGGATGTCTACTCCGTCCCGAACCCCGCCCGGGGGGATCACTAAGGCCTTTTTTATTGCCTGAAGGAGTAGAACCATGGAAGAGAAGCAATTACCGTTTTACGAGAAAAGGATGACCGTGAAAGAAGTCGCCGAAGCATTAGGGACTGCCGAAAGTACGATAAGAAACAAGGTTAGGGAGCTTTTCCCTGAAATTGTTGAAAATGGGAAGGTAACATATTTAAATGAGAAGCAGGTTTATATTCTAAAAAAATCACTTGTTCCTCGTGACCTTACTTTGAAAAGTAAGGTTGATTCTGCACTTACTGCCCTTGATATCGAGGAAATGACTATCAAGGTTCTTGCTTACCATAAAGCCGAGGTTGAGCGTTTGCGGGCTGAACTTGCCGAAGCGAAGCCGAAAGTAGAAGTATACGAAAAAATATCAGATTCAAGCGGGTTAAAGAGCCTCCAGGAAGTAGCGAAAATACTTGGCTACGGGCCGAAACAGTTTTTCAAAAAGCTCCGAGACGAGCATATCCTATATATGGACAACGGAGTAAATCTTCCCTACCAGGAATTTATTGACAACGGTATCTTTGTGGTACGAGAGGAGCCCTACGTTGCCGGAGGAGAATCCCGGGTATACTCAAGGATATTCGTAACTGGGAAAGGCGAGCTTTGGCTCACCAGGAAAATAGGAAGAGAGGTGTAATCATGGGAAAGAAAATTGATACCATAGCTTTATTGAAATAGTAAAGGGAAAGAAAGAGGTGTAAAATGAAATACACGATTGAAGGGTTTAGCCAGGAAGCCCTTATTGAAAATGGATTGGATACCAGGGATGCAGTATTTATTCGGTGGTTTATTGATTTTATATCAACGGGGAGAATGGAATACCAGGACGATGAAAAAGGAGACCGTTTTTATTGGTTAAATCATGGGACAATAACGGAAGAGCTTCCTATACTGGGATTTCCTGTAGGAGATACAAGTATAAAAAGATACCTTCATAATTTAGTAGAAAAAGCGGTATTGCATAGAATAGTAAAAAAACTCGGGGCTTTTAGGGGAACAAAAACATATTACCAACTTGATAAAAATTTGATGTATAAATTATTAAGTAATGATAATAAATTTACAGGGGACAAAAATGTACCCTCTACAGGGGACAAAAATGTACCCTCTACAGGGGACAAAAATGTACCCTCAGATTCTTCTATAACTGATTCTTCTATAAATGATTCATCTATAATAAATATAATATATCCTTGTGAGGATAAAAAATCAGATGAGGATAGTGACTTCAATACCTTCTACACTTCTTATCCTAGAAAGATTGGTAAAACGCAAGCTAAGAAGGTATATCAGAGAATTAAGAAAAAATACCCGCCGAAAGAAATACTTGCCAGGCTTGAAACGTATAAAAAGTTTATTGTTGATACTGGGGTAGAAGAGAAGTTTATTAAATACCCGGGTACGTTTCTTAATTCGATTGAGGATTATGAACCGGCGAAAGAAAAGAAGCCGAAAGTGAATGAGCCTTGCCCGTATTGCGGTTCCAGGGTGGGTACAATCGATGGATTCTGTATGAACTGCAAAATGGAAATTAAAGGGGAGAGAGCAGAAAAGGAAATAGCAGAATATCTGCAAAAAAAAATGCGAGGTGAATTGTGAACGAGAACGAGATGATATTTATTTGCCAGCTTATCTTAAGCCCTTCATTACTTGAAAAATATTCTGCAAGGGTAAAGAGTAGTTTCTTTACAACGAAACTACTGGGTGCTATCTACGAAGTGATGGTGCGGATGTATCGGGGTAATCAGAATATTGATGCGAATTCTTTGTACGATGAGCTTAAAAAAACAGTTACGATTGATAGTAAAACCTACCAGGATATAGTGTATGCTTATGGTTCATCGGCAAATATTGAATACTATGCGGGTAAAATAATCGATGCATATGTTAAAAATAGAAGCCGGATATTGGCATTGCAAGTATTGGATAAACTAAACTTCCCGGCAAATAGTGGGGAGGAGATAATACAAGATATTTCCAAAAAATCGATGGAGATAGCTTCGTTACTGAATCGTGAAGGGTATGATGTTGCCGGTGATTATATCCTTGAAGTCATGAACCTTATAGAACACGGGATAAAAACGGGCGGCGAAATTATAGGAGTGAAACCGCATTTAAAAAATCTTGCAAATATAACAGGGTTCAGAAACGGGGAGTACATAATAATCGCCGCTCGGCCGTCAATTGGTAAAACTGCTTTTATGGTTAACTTGCTTGAGCATTTTGCTATCGAAGAAAGAATCCCATGTGGATTATTCACTTTGGAGATGAGCGCTAAAATGCTTGAATTCCGGATGATGGCAAGTATAACAGGGTATAGCTTATGGGGTTTACAGAATGGGATGTATCGGAGCAAGGACAGCATTGATTTGATATTTGCGGCGGGGGAGAAAATCAAGAACGCTCCTTTATGGATAGATGAATCATCCAGCCTTAAAATAAGCGAGTTGCAGATAAAGGCGAGGGATATGGTACGCAATCATGGAGTTAAATTGATTGCCGTGGATTATATCAGCCTGATAGATGATGAGCAGCCTAAAATTCCGAGGTTCGAACAGATGGCCGATATAAGTAGAAAACTAAAAGCTATGGCGAAAGAGCTGGATATTCCTATCCTTGTGTTATCGCAATTGGTACGGGATGCAGAGGGTAGGAAACCAACCCTTAATTCCCTTCGTGAAACGGGCTCGATAGAGCAGGATGCTGATGTAGTTATGTTTCTGCATCGTGAGCGTGAGGAGGGGGATGGCGATGTTCCTACGGAACTGATTGTTGCGAAAAACCGTAATGGCCCGATAGGCACAGCTAAACTGATATATAAGTCACGGCTTACAAAGTTTATTGATGATATAGGGGGGATAGAGAATGTAGGATGAGGAGCACGGTATCAGTGATGATTTATAAAATGCCGCCAAACGAACGAGAAGGCCCAAAAATTGCGTCGGAAATAAAAAATCGTGTTAAACATCGACCGAGCAAAACCGACGCAATTTTAACCGGTTTAATTGAGGTAATAACCGCTATTGCAAACGATGGCGGATTGCGTTATAATAACTAACTTAGGAGGATATATGACAGACTTTAATTTGGTCGTTATCGAAGGTCGACTGGTCCGCGATGCGGATCTGAAATACTCGAAAGACGGAAAACCGTTCACAACTTTTTCAATTGCAAGCAACTACTGGACCGGGAAGGAGGAAGCCGCCAGCTTCTTTGACGTGGTGGCCTTTGAGGAACTTAAACTGTCAAAGGGCGATAAGATCCGCGTGCAAGGCGTCCTTCGGCAAGACGTATGGGAGAAGGAAGGCCAGAAGATGACTAAGATAAAAATTATCTCCGGCAAGGTTGATAAACTTTTCCACAAGAAGCCAGAACAAAAGGCCGACGACAGTAAAGAATTCAAAGACGATATCCCATTTTGAGTATGAATAATAATAATTTTAAGATGGAATATTTACAGTTGCAAGAAAAATATCTAAAAACAAGAAACCCCAAAGTCTTAGGGGAGATGATGCTCTTGTCTGAGAGTGTTATCGATAGTCTCATTATAACTTACGCTGTTAGGCATCGAATTGTTATTCCTGAACAAAAAATCGATGACATCAAGCAAGAAGTATATTACAGGCTTATAGAACGTTACACGCGCCGTCCAGACTGGCGCATTGTCAAGAACCCCGTCGGGACTTTGTATTTTGAAGTTTTAAAGATAGTGACACAGAGCCAAGACAAATCAGCTCGAGCTCAACGAAAAGACGATTCGATGCTTAGCCTCGAAGATCTGCGGGAGGTTTATGATGAAACTATACCGCTGTAAGACTCCAGGCTGTAATTACATACTTGATAGACCAGGCTATTGTGAGCGACACCAGCGCCCAGTGCAAACGGCTACAGAATCAAAACCTTTTGCCACAGCAAACCGAACAAACCAATCAATGTATCGTACTTACAAATGGCGAAAACTTAAAAGCGAGATCATCAAACGGCAACCGTACTGCGCAATCTGCGGTGTAACTGTTGGGCTACAAGTGCATCATGTCCAACCACCACGAGGTGATGCCAGTCTATTCTACGCCCCGGAAAATCTTATTGTTTTATGTGAACATTGCCATCGGAGACTGACGCAACTGGAGACAACATCGAGGCGAATACAAAAGGGTAAAGGTGTATGAAAAAAGATACACAACCAAGCGAGACCCATAGGGGGGTGTCAAAAAAAGTTGTCCACATGTTATCCACAAACGGCGCTCCACAGCGTGCGCCAAAGATTGATTTTGAAATCCATAGGGGGCGGTTATGAATTTGAACCCTGATGCGGTTAAGGGCCGTCGTGGTGGTAATGGGAAGCCCACTGCAGTGCTTAAAGCCCTCAATGTGTACGATGAAAAAAAACATGGGCATCGCATCGATGACCAGCTCCCGATGATACCGCAAGGCGAGCAACTCGAGCCGCCGGCTCGCATCACCTCGGAAGAAATTAAAAAGCGATGGGGCTTGCTTACTGACCAGCTTATTCTCTGGGGTGTCTTATCCTATGCTGACATCCCGGATCTGGAGAATGCGTTTTTAATTCTGCAAGAGACCGAGCGGCAGATTGCGGTACTTCGCAAACTTGAAGTAACAGATAAAGAGTACAAAGTCCTCTTTGGGGCGTACCTTAAAGGCGTCAGGACCTTCCATGACATCTTACTCAAGTACGGTATCAGTCCGATTCAGCGTACCCGGCTTGCTTTAGATATTTCGCAAACAAAACTTGCCCAGGGGGTCCTCGAAAAACTTAAAGACAAACAAAGTAAAAAGCGCCGGAGGGTAGAATGACTCGGTGGGATGAGTATATTGACTGGGTCGAGGCTCACCCGGAGATGACCTGCAAGACGGTTAAGCAGGCAGTAAAGCGTTTTAAGAAAATGAAGCGGGAAGCGAAAAGCCTTGGCATTTACTTTGACGCGGATGAAGTGTCGCTTATTATCAACTTTGCGGAAGAGTACCTCAAGGTCAACGCTGGTGGCGAGTGGGGACCGATACAGATCCAGCCATGGCAGGCTTTTATTATTGCCGGTATTTACGGATTTAAATATTTGGCAGACAATACCCGCGTCACAAGAACCGCCGTTATATCAACGGCAAAAAAAAATGGTAAGTCAACGCTCAATGCAGTGTTTGCCCTTTACGATTTGTTCTCACGGAAGGGTGGAAGGGCATACCTTGCCGCTCTCGATCAGCCGCAGACTAAAAGTGTCTACGAGCCGATTGAACTAGCGGTCATGTCATCGCCGGAATTGGCGAAAGAGCTCGAGGTCACGAGCCGCACAAAAACTATCTTGCATCCGCAGAATTTCTCGACTATCACATGCTTATCAAAAGGAGCAAAAACAAAGCAGGGCTTTATTGCGTCCCTTGCGATTTTTGACGAGTATTACCTATACCCCACGGACGAGCTTCTCTCGATTATCAGGTACGGTTTCCGCTCTGTCACCTCACCGCTTGCAGTCATTATCACCACCAATGGCAATAACAAGCAAACACCATACTACCAGGAATATGAGCGTTGTAAAAAAATCCTTGACGGCATTATTGAGGACCTGAGTACCTTTACCATCCTCTACGAGCTTGACGAAGGGGACCGCTGGGATGACCCGGCAAAGTTACCAAAGGCAAACCCGATGCTCGCGTGTGGTGTTCTCGATTTTGACCGGGATTTTAAAGCGGACCTCGAGGAGGCTAAGCAGAAACCGCACAAGCAGTCCGACTACAAACAGCTCACGTGCAACCTTTGGGTTGACCCGGTCATTGATGCTTGGATACCTGATGACGTTTTCCGGAAGTGCATGAAGAAAAGCCCTGCCATGGAAGATCTTGCAACCGCTCCGTCAGTACTATCGTTTGACCTGTCGAAGGTTTCGGATTTTACCGTGCTCTCGATGTATACCTGGTGGGCAGAAAAAGAAAAGTATGTTGCTCGGCATTGGTTCTACATTCCGGAAGAGCAGGCGGTCAATAAGGCCGAAGAAAATATTTTAATCAAAGCATGGATTGATGACGGTTTGATTACGCTGACTCCGGGGCCTACGGTCGACTACGCTTTTATTGCAGGGAAAATCGCGGAACTGTATCAAAGTCAAAATATTTTGGCTGTTGTTTATGACCGCTATCAGTCAAAGTTTGTGTTTGAGCATTTAACGCAGGATATTGTGTCAATTGATTTTGATCAGAGCCTTAAATCGATGGCGGTCCCGACAAAGGAATGGGAAAAAGCTATTTACGACGGTTTGATTATTGACAGTAATCCTATTATGCGGTGGATGCTCTCTTGTGCTGTTATTAAACCGGATGTTAATGGCAATTACAAACCGCTTAAGCCTCAGACAAACAGAACCTACAAAAGAATTGATGCGGTTATTACATCAATTATGGCCTACAGTATACTCAGTGAAAAAATAAAGGCTATGGGGTCAGCCTACACATACGATGATTTAATGGCGCTCTTGTAAAACTAGACTATTATTATGAGGATGCTATGGGAATATTTAATTTTGGGAAACGGGCGATTGTAAATACTCAGTTTATCGTAACAGAGGGCAGCCCCGGGTATCAGTATCAAATTAACAAACATCCAGTGGCACTTGCTTGCATTGACCTGATTTCCGGGGCATTATCGTCTTTGCCATTTGATTTGTATCGTAAGCGGGATAATGGATCGCGGGAAAAAGTAAGGGACCATACTGTTGCACGGATTTTGCGGAGACCTAATCTCACGACGCCGTCGTATCTATTTTATTACCAGATGGTGGTCGATTACTTCAACGGTAATTTTTACGCGTACAAATATAGGACCGGAAATAATGTTACAGCACTACTGCGGATAGACCCATCGACCATCGAGCCAGTGCGGTCCGGGGCAAGCATCGTGTATCAGGCATCGGATAGAACGTACTCCGCTGACGAGATCCTGCATATCCCTTCGCGGTTTGGTTTTAACGGACTTAAGGGGCAATCAATTTTTGACTACTATCGCTCAGCATTCGACCTTGCCATTGCTATGGACAACTACTTCCGGGCTACCATGGACAATTCTTTTGGGGTCGATAAAAAAATTATTCTCGATATTTCAGAATTGCTGAACACCGCGCGACTAACTCGAGAACAAATTGAAGATGTAAAAGCAAAGTTTATCAATGACTTTGCGGGTGTGCTTAATTCCGGGAAGCCTATTATTAAATCGGTGCAGGGTGTGAAGTACGAGTCCCTTGATGTAGGCGGAAAAAGCAATCGGGAAAATCAGCTCAATGAAAACTTGCAGGTTGTTCAGGAGCTAATTGCAAAAGTTTTTAATGTGCCGACTTCCTTGTTGCACGGGGAAAACAAATACAATGGCCTTGAAAGTCTCTACACGATATTTATCGACTTTGCAGTGAGACCTATCGCCGAGGCTTTCGTTGATGGTTTTGAATCTTTGTTAACACTATCAGAACTAGACTATTTATATGTGGAGCCGAATTACAACACGCTATTAAAGCTTGATACCTCAGCAAAGATTGATGCCTACACAAAAGAAATCGGCTCCGGCATTTTAACTATCAATGAAGCGAGGGCAAAAGAGAATTTACCGACCATAGGGCCTGCTGGGGATGTGCCGCATTTGCCGGCAAACCTTTTACCGGTGAACGAAGAAACCATTGCTGCGAGAATTGCAACGCAAAAACTTGCATTGCAACAGCTCGAGCAGGATAAAACAGGGGAGTATTAAGATGAAAGGATTACCGATAGACTACGAAAAGCGCAGCATTGAAAGCGAGCTTAAAGCCGAGCAGGTTGAAGGGAAGCGAAAACTGTTTGGGTTTATCTCGTATAACAAGCGCTCTGTTGATATGTACGGGATTTACGAAGAGATTGCTCCAGGGGCTTTTAAGAAATCCATCTCGGAACGAAATGTAGTGGCACTGGTAAATCATGACGCAACGAAGGTTCTAGGTTCGCTTGGTGCTGGCACACTCCGGTTTGATGATCGTGATGACGGGCTCTATATCGAAGTAGATTTGCCAGACACAACCTATGCAAGAGACGCTTATGAGGTTATTGCTCGCGGGGACATTAAAACCATGTCTTTCGGTTTCCAGCCGATTATTACTGAGACTCGAAGCGAGGCCGGCGTTGATATTGTAACGCTCAAAGAGGTTAAACTTTTTGAGGTGTCTTTTATGGTGGCTTTCCCCGCTTACGAGGACACCACAAGCGTGGCGGTTACCAGGTCGACAATCAGCACCATTAAACAGGTCCGGGGCATAGACCTTGGCGAGGCTATTACTGTTTTGTCAAAACCGGAACTGACTGTAGAAGACAAGGGAAAACTCGCCGCCGTAGTGCGTGCGATAACTACCATACTCGAACCGGGAAACCAAGAGCCACAGGCTCAAGCACAGGCGCAGACTGAGCCAGCAGAGACTACTCAGCCTGATGATGAGCAGAGAGCCCTTGCGGACCTTGAGACTTTGGTCGAGCTAGAAACAATGATATAGGAGCATGATTATGAACGAACTCGAAATAATAAAACTCGAGATGAGAAGCTGGCTTGAAAAAGCCCAGAAAAAGGAAGTGGACGCCACCACCGCAAAGGCGGAAATTGAAAAACTCCAGGCAAAGAAAATGGAGCTGGAACAGCGCGCCGCTCAGCCTGCTGTCGATGTAGTCGCTGATGCTAAAACCGCTTGGAGTGAAGTCCGGTCTGCTCTCATGGAAAAGCGTGCCATCACTCAGAATGGCGCTGGCGCTGTCAATGTAGTGTCTGATATTATCCGCGCTATTGTGGACGGCAACAAGCTCGCTGGTCTTGTGTCTAAGTTTGGCGGGCCCAATGCATCTACGGTTATCCCCGTACTCTCCCCGCACCTTGCAAAGCCTGCTGGTAACGCCGAAGGCGTGACCGGTGTATCCGCTGATAGTACCGCGGTATTGAGCCCCAAAACGCTCCAGCCTAAGCCCTATGTATCGGTTCTGCCTGTGTCTCGGCTTGCGTTGATGTCTACCAGCTTTGATCGGGACCTCCCTGCCATCTTTGCAGAGGCTTTTGCCGGTGCAGTCGATGAGCAGATCCTTGTCGGTAGTGGTACTGGCAACAATGGCCTCGGCGTATTTGTCGCTGACAACAATGGCGTACCTACAAGCCAGGATATTACAACCGGCACTGTTGGCGGTATTAAAACTGCAGATCTTGTAACCCTAGCGGTTAAGGTCAATGCCGTTATGTCCGGGGCCGCTGGCAAGGCGATTGTTATGCATCCCGATGTTTTTGCAACCATCCTTGCTGATGCAACCGCCGGGACCGACCCCATCAAGTATCAGCTCCTCAATATGCAGGTCATGGGCACCCCTATCATCCTGTCTACTTATGCGCCTAATACTATCGCTGGCGATCAATACGTGGCAGTTGGTGGAGACTTCTCTAAGTACGCCTGGGCTTATGCTAACGAGCTCACCATCGATAAGGTGGTTACTATAGGGTCCGACAACATCACTGTGCAGGCGATACAGTACATGAATTTTGCACCGATTATCAAAGACCGGTTCTATCGCCTCAAGGTGAAGAATAGCTAATAAAGGAGCAAGCAATGGCACGGAGTAAAAATCCTGCCATTGCTACTGCTGATGATGCAGTGGCAATGGACAGCAAAAAGGCTGACGCTAAAATTGATGTTGTAGTCACAACGATACCGCTCTACACTCCGGAAGGGATTATACATCCTGGTAGATACATCATCGGAGAAAAAATCACCGAATCGACAGCAAGAGTGCTTATCGATAAGGGTCTTGCGACAATTGCGGAGGAATAAATGATAATATCCGTCGAAGAATTCAACGCGTACACCAACGACTACAACGATAAAAATACCTCGGTAAAAGAGCTGGTCATTGGGGCAGCGCAAAATATAGTTGAACAATTCCTTGGGTACCGTTTGGATTTTTCGCCAGCCGAGGATTATGGGATGATGAATAATAATGATTTCATCCCAGTATCGGAATTGGTGAGCGCTATTGAGTCGATAAAAATCAACGATAACGAGTTGACAGCTGACGATATAAAAAAAGTTCATAAGAATTACATCACGTTAAAAAATAATTATTCGGGATTTATTAAAGTTGAATATTACACAGGATATATGAAACCTGGGACCATTATTCCTTTACTCTTATGGAATTCAAATGCCACCGTCCCCGATGCAATAAAACTTGCGGTTCTCCAAATTGCAAGTCTTAAATACATGGAAACTGGTAAACGTATTGGTGTCACAGGTCTTAATACTCCGGATGGTGTCGGGACAACATTTGTCAACTACACCAACTTTGACAAATGGCTGAGAGCAATTTCTCCGTATAGGATTTTGTAATGCTATCTGCGCAGGTATCTATCGACACAAGCCAATTTGATAATACTCTTGGATCGTTAAAAAATAAAATGAAATACATTGCACGGCGGATGATGAACCGTGTTAGCGCAGAGATAAAGAAAGAAATCAGAAATACAAAATTAAAAGGGCAAGTTTTAAAGCGAAAAACTGGCGGACTCGCTCGCAGTTTGAAATATAAAAGTTTCCCAAATTTTACGGGGATATTTGAGAGCACAAAGTTTTATGCAACGTTTCATGAGCTTGGACCAGTAACAATCATGCCGAGAAAATCAAGCAGAAAATATTTACGATTCCAGGTTGATGGTGAATGGAAGACAATTCGGCAGGTGACATTGCCGCGGCGTCAATTTATCTTGCCGGTCATCCATGATTATTTTAACACTGGAAAGGCAGAACAGTTGATGACGGCGGTTTTGCAAGACGAAATAAATAAACTCGGAGGAGGCGATAGATGACATTTGCCGGATTGCTTGAAGCGGTGGGCAAGTATCTTGAGAATAAAATCAACGCAATAAATCAAAACGATAAACCAGAAATACAAAAAGTGGTTTACGACTACCCGGACATGACCATGCATTCTGAAAATAAAATTTTGTTTTTGCATTTATCAGATGTTGAATATGACACACTAACAACCGAAAGTCATTTAGCTCGCATTAAAATAATGGTGTACGGTGTTATTGGGGGAAGTGATGAAGCGACTTTGCAGGAACGCCTTGCGGCTTACGCTGATGCTTTGTATCTTGCCATTGAGCAAGATCTATCGTTGGGCGGTGTTTGCGATGTGTCTTTTATCCGGTCGATACGATTTTACACCGATGTTGAGGGCGTGCAGAACAGAAAAGCCTTTGAGGCCCAAATCGAACTATTAACTGAAACTTAAAGGTCCGAAAAAACTAGACTATTATTATGAGAGGAGATAACTATGGCAAGCGGAAGCGGATTAAAAGTCCAATACGGAATAGAAAACACCTACGGGACTAAGGCGACGCCGACTAACCAGATCCTGGTATCGAGCGAAGGTTTTAAACTAAATCTTGGGAAGAAGGATGAAGGCCTTTTAACCGGTGGGAAAATGACGGGGCGAGTCGCAACGATGAGCCGGAAGGTTGAAGGCTCTTTGTCAGCATTGGCTCGGCCGGATGATGTTGGGTTCTTTTTAAAGGGCCTCTTTGGGGTGGAAGGTACCCCTGCACAAGTCGGGACCACTGACGCATATAATCACACCTTTACACCGATATCTGCAACGGGCACTTTGCCATCGTACACGTTTACTATTGACCGTGTGGTAAAGGGTTTTGCATATACCGGATGCAAAATCAATACAATGAGCTTTAACGCTGACGCTGAGGACTACCTTAAGTTAGACATAAACGTCATTGGTAAGGATGAAGAAAGCGGCACGACAGGAAGTCTAACACCTTCCGCATTGAAAGCATTCCGGTTCGCGAACGCCCAGATCAAGGTTAACAATCAGGTGCTCGATGCAACCAATATAAAGTTTGAGTATAACAATAATCTCAGTCAATTGCAAACCACTGCTACCGGGCTTTATTTAACCGCCCCAGAACAGGGGGCGCGGGATGTTAAGATCTCCGCTGATGTTTTGTATAACAGCACTTCTGACAGTATCCGCGACAGTTATTTTCTGACTGATGCGGTTGTCGAGGTTGTCATCAACTTTGTAAACGGCGAAATTGCCGACGATGATGTACCTTATTCCTTATCCTTTACCATCCCCTTTGCTCAAGTTGAAGATGCAAGTCCCACCATCTCTGGCGCTGACATTATTAAGTACACACTCTCCATGAGAGCAACCGAGGGATCTGGGCAGGAGCCTGTCAAAGCAGAACTCGTCAACCTGCGATCTACTGCATACTAAGAGGAGTTAACATGGATCTGAAAGAAGCTCAAGAAAAACTGATTTTCACCGTGCGCTACGATATTGACGATGCCGATTACATCGTACTCCGTGAACCTACAATGGCAGAGGCTCGGGAGTTTTCAACCGATGGAGCAGAAAATGTACAGGCCCTTGAAAAGATTTTCCCATCCTGCATTATTGAACACTCTTTCACAGACGGCGGAGTTAAGGCTACCAATAAGGATGTAGCAAAAGTCCTTATGAATTCTGGGACATTGTTTTCCGATATCATCGAAGCCTGGATGAACGCTATTACATTAAAAAAAACGAAGTCCAAGAAATCCGAGATGTTGCAAAAATAATTTTTGATGGAGGGCGCATCGATTGTGATGTGGCCCTCTTTGACGCGTTTAAAAAATGGCATTTTTTTATTGATTTATTTTTTATGATTATCCACCCGAAACATGGTTACTTTGTCATGATGCCATGCGAAGGACCTCCAATACAACAACCTTACAAAACAATGCAGATCTTAAATATCCTCCGCGATTTATGGATTGAGAAGTTAAAGAGAGAAAACGAGACGGCGATGCGGAGAAAATAGACTATTATTATGAGGTGAAATAATGCCGGCAAAAGTAACGTATTATATCAACGGGAAAGCTGATACTGGGCCCATAGATCGTGCAAAAAACAGCATACACGATCTGCATAGTGTTGCAGATAAGTTAAAAAACACCTTGGGCGCCGGACTTGTTGCAATGGCATCCATTGAAGGAATAAAAAAACTTACCTCGGGGATGATGGATGCCGCAAAATCTTTTGAAGAAGCTGACCGAAAGTACCGAGCGTTATCGAATGCTTTTGCAAATAATTATGCCGATTATACCCGAGCAACTAATCTGATACAAGAACTGTCAACCACAACGCTTGCCAGTAAAGATGCCATCGAGCAGATGGTGTCATCGCTTGCAGTATCTGGTCGCAGTGTGGCTGAAATAGAAAAACTCACCAATGCAGCAACAATCCTGTCCAATGTGACCGGAAAAGACTGGACGCAGTCGGCGAATATGCTGCTCGGAACGCTCGAAGGCCAAACCAGGGAGCTGCAAAAGCTTTTCCCTGAAGTGAAGAATCTCACCGACGAAGAACTTGCCCAAGGAAAAGCAGTCGATCTATTAAATACAAAGTATGGGGAATTTGCCGGGAATCTCGGGAGCACCTATACCCAGTCTGTGAAAAACTTGAGCGAAGCATGGGGCGACCTCAAGCAGGCGCTTGGTAGTTTTACTTCTGATTTTTTTGCACCGATTATCAGCGGGCTGTCTCAGCTTATCGCAAAACTTGCAGAGCTATTAAACCACAAAAAAGCTATTGATGAAGCAATGAGTGGTGGAGCTGGGCAGACATACACATTAAATGATGCTCAGCGATATTTGGACGAGCTTAAGAGAGAACGGGACTCGTTAAACGCAACTATCGCCAAGTATGAAGCAAATCGAAAAAAAGCTTTAGAAATTGGCGATGTAGGGGTTGCCGCAACAATTGCTGATAATATGAAGATGTATCAGGACCAGCTTACAAAGGTCAACGCGGCGATCACGCTCTGGAGCCAGCGGGCAATGCAACTGCAGCAGCAACAAGTTGATGCTCAAAAAAAACAGACTGCAGAGCTTGCAAAATTTACGCCGATAAAAGTGCGTGGCGGTTTTGATTTTGCAGATCTGCAAGCGTTGCAGGCGCAGTCTTACAGTCTGCTTGGAAATGATTTGCGGGTAGCGTATACCCAAGCAACAGAGAGAGCGCTTGAGGAAGCGCTCGCGATGTATTACGCAGAGCTAGCGATGAAAGAACAGCAACCGGAACAAGAGAGTGATCCGTACACTGTATTTGGGAAGAGCATGGATCCGCTGTCAATAATAATTGATGATATTGGTTCTCTTTTTAGTACAGGGGCGGCCATGTTTATGGAGCTTGTAATGGCAAGCGCTCCAGTTACAGCTATGATGTCTGCATTGTCGGTGGTTGTTAAAGCTGCTTATGATGTTGTAGCACCGACAATAGATAGCCTGCTTAGGCCTATTGTTGGGATCCTTGCAATCCTTGGTCAAACAATTGGCAAGATATTGTTACCAGCAACGATCGCCCTAACTCCGATCATCGAGTTTGTCACCAACGGTTTTGTGCTGTTATACAATTATGCTATCAAACCGTTTGCTAATGCGGTGATATGGATTATTGCTTCCCTTTACAATCTTATCGCTGATACAATTAATGCGGTTTTAGGGGCATTAGATAATATCCCATTTGTAGACATTAATTGGCGGATGAAAAAACAAGACGTTAACAGCCTCATGCTTGGAGATTTGACTACTGCTCAATTGGATAGGGCTGGGTCATCTGCTGGTGTTGGTTATGCAGGTGGTGGTGCTGCTGCAAGTTATACCGGCGGCCAAAATATCACTAACAATTTTTATATCGACATAGAAACCATTAATGGAACAAACCGTGAAGCGGCATTAGCTTTCCTCGAAGAAATAAAGCAGGCTATTAAACTCGGCTTAGCATCGTATTAAGGAGTTATGAATGAATCAGGTTAAAGTTGAATTATACCTGAATAACTTATGGGAAGAAGTTGAAGCGGCAATTGATACCATAGAAATTCAGGAAATATTTCACAATAAATTAAAAAACGCGGATAATAATGCAAAAGTACAATTTGCGCCAAACGAAACCCTATACAACCAATTAAGGTATTTATTAAATAATAAAATTGATGTAAAGGCAAGGATAAAGAAAGACTCAACAGTTGTTTTTACCGGTTATATTCGTAAAACACTAGGGTTCGAAAAAACTCAAAAATTAGAACGGGTTAAAATTGAGCTGGTTTCACCATCATATCTACTAAAAAGAAAAATTCCACAGCGATTGCTATATCGAAATCAAACCGTACAAGCAATTGTAGTAGATATTCTTTCAAAAGCTGGAGTCACTGATATACAGTCTTTCGCCATTCCTAATATTGTCCCAATTCTTACTACAGAAGAAGACAAAGACGCTTATTTTACTGTTATAGAGACTTTGCTTTTTGAATACGGTTATGTGTTTGATTTTGACGCATCTGGGCGGTTTGTAGTAAGATCTTTAAATCCAAGCATCCCATCATCGCCATTCGTATTCAATGAAACTAATCTACGAAATATCGTAGAGCAGAGAAAAATAGAAGAAGAATTTGAGAAAGTTATTATTGAATGGGCAAGCCTTGAAACCGTTTCTTCCGGGGTTATCTTTTCCGATACCTCTGGAGCACGTGATGGATACAAATGTCTCATTGAAATTCCCCCAGGTAAGTACCTCGGGGAAAAAGATGATGGCACGGGGAAAGAATGGTTTCCAGATTTAGTACACGAAAAGGGAAACGTTCTATACTATGAAAATCCATCTCTTGATTTGTCTGCTGATCCAGGGATATCTGTTGAAAAGTTTTTGAATGAAAGCAAGATACTTTTGTCAATTAAAAATACTAATCAATCTGTATCTCAATTTATTCGTAAACTTGATATAACCGCATCGAGTATTATCATAAAACCGGAAGGTACAAACAAAACCGTAGTAGTGAGACAAGAAGGGACTGAGAAGGTCCTGACTTATAAATCGCGTTTTATTTTTCAAAAAGATGTGGCTGATAATCTGGCCAACCTGCTCGTAAACTATTACAAGTATTCTGATTTTGTGTACAGCTTTCATAGTAAGATTGAAAAAGCTGTAGGTGAAATTGTCAGTATTTCTGAACCAGGTATTGGAACAAACACGGTCAGAATTATTTCTAAAAGTTACAACCCTGCTGAAGAATTGTACGACTACACAGCAGAAGCGATTGACGAATATACTTCTACGACAGCAAACACCTCAACTACAGTATCAGGGAGTGTCCCTTGGTCTTACGTCGATTCAATAGCAAGCAAGAGACTAACTGTTTATTTATACCAGGATGCAAAGATACAGCCTGAAAAACCGTCTGATACAGTGACGTATAATGTAACAACAAATTCATTTAGCGGTCTGACTAATGGATGGACGGAGACGCAACCAAATGCATCAAGATCCCCAATCTGGTTGATAAGCTATACGACTATTGTATCTGCGACACAAGTCATGCTGGAAATAGAACCAGATGACTGGAGTAATGCAGTTAGAATTTTTATAGGTACTCCATTATATTTAGGTCTAACATCAAGCGTTCCGACGTCTGGCAGCTTCCCTGATAAAATCGATGGCGATTGGTGCCTTTGTACTGCTGACGGGAAGTTTTACAAGTGGACAGGCTCTCTATGGACTGATAGCGGTATAACAACACAAAATAAAATGGCAGCACTACAGGATTTGCTTGCAATTGCAGACGCAAGTGATGCCACCGCATTCTGTCAAACATTGGTATCTGTCGATGCGTTTATTAACAAACTGATGGCGAAATACCTGCGTCTTCAAGATAGCGGGGCAATATATTCAGGTGGGTATGACCAATACGGGAATAATCCTGATAATCTACCAGGCGTCTTTATAAACGCCGGTGGCACCATGATGGCCAACCAGATATATATAAAAAACTCTACCGTGAAAGAGTCGAGTGTAAACATAAACTTTGCAGGGACGTGGTTATACGGAACCTGGGGTAGTGAGACAGCAGTTAATAGTGCAAAAATATATTACGGCAGTCTTGCAGTACTACCTGATGGCCGGGTTTTGTGTGTGTATATAAGATATTCTGACCACTATCTAGTCCAGCGTATTCGTGATACCAGCGGCAACTGGGGCAGTGAAACAGTAGTTAGTAGTACAATCTCTTATATCCCCAGTCTTGCCGTGCTACCTGATGGCCGGGTTTTGTGTGTGTATATGAGATATCCTGATTACTATCTAGTCCAGCGTATTCGTGATACCAGTGGTACATGGGGAAGTGAAATAGTAATTAACAATACATACGCTGATTTACCAAGTCTTGCTGTACTATCAGACGGCAGAGTGTTGTGTGTATATACAAGAACGGCTGACAACTATCTAGTTCAACGCATTCGTGATACAAACGGTACTTGGAGTGGTGAAACAGTAGTTAATAGTGCAAATGCTTATATGCCAAGTCTTGTCTTGCTACCTGATGGCAGAGTGTTATGTGTGTATAGAAGTGCCAGTAATGGCTATCTAGTCCAGCGTATTCGTGATACCAGTGGTACATGGGGCAGTGAAACGGAAGTTAATAGTGCGAGCTCTGATTTACCTAGCCTTGCTGTGCTTCCTGACGGTAGGGTTTTGTGTGTGTACACAAGATATTCTGATTACTATCTAGTTCAGCGCATTCGTGATACTGGTGGAGCATGGGGAAGTGAAACGGTAGTTAATAGTGCAAACTCCGCGTACTCTGGACTTGCCGTACTGCCTGACGGCAAGGTTTTGTGTGTGTATAGAAGAAATTCTGATGGTTATCTAGTCCAGCGTCTTAATACTTCCTACTACTCATCTATTCCTATAGGCTCCTTCCCCGTCCAGCTTGGGGCCGGCATAATCGAGGTAGGCGAAAACTCCAATGGCAATTGGATTAAGTTTAGCGATGGAACGATGATCTGCTATGGTTTAGCATCTATGAGTAACGTTATCAACTCTACTATGATATATGATCAGCTACGAAATTTTCCCGCCAGTTTTATAGAAACACCTATGATACAAGGTGGACAAGTACACTATCATAACGACCTAAACGCTGGCGCACCAGGAATCAATTTTAATTATCAAGGTGGGTTAACTTCATCAACATTCAGAATCGGTGTTCGCCTATGGTCTACATTTAGTAATGCATTTTCAATTTACATTGCATGGACTGCTATTGGGAGGTGGAAACAATGATGATTAAATATAGTCCCGTAAAATCGGATACTGAAGATACTAGCATCAAATATGTTGACGAAAACACTATCATTATTGATGGTGAGGAATATCAGTTTGACAGTAACTCAGTGATATGGCCTACCATATACGATGATACAAATGGGAAAATACTCGATGCGTATGTAAATGACAATGGGGAGCTGTACATTACAGTACGCCGATTTTATACCGGCTCTTGCAGCGATTGGGACACAGGAGACTATCATGACTTTAACAGGTAAAACAAAAGCACAGGTGGAAGCTGAGAAACTTGAACAGGCGAGACAAACAGCAATACAGGCGATAAACAGCCATAAGGACATACTTTTCAAGCGAGGTTTTAATTTTAATGGCGAACAGTATCCGCTTGACATCGGGGCACAGGTTGCCTATCAGGCCTTGCAAAACGCAATTACCCTTGGTATC